>Ga0265797_10001129_pt1 | contig 47704 bp, 44 predicted proteins | sample P2T30metagenome_FD_192433 | JGI IMG/M metagenome (GOLD analysis project Ga0265797, IMG submission 192433) | Plant litter microbial communities from East Loma Ridge, Irvine, California - P2 T30 | ecosystem: Environmental > Terrestrial > Plant litter > Unclassified | place: USA: California...
CGATTTCCGCGTGATCGCCAGCCATCAGGAATCGTTGCACAGCCATGACGCGGTATCGGTGCTGACCGAAGGCCCGACATTCGCGCAGCAGAGCCTCGATCCGAAGCTGTTCTCCACGCTGTTCCACGTTGGCTGAGCTGGCAGGCGGCCGTCGCGCGATGATGGACCTGCGGCCCGTGGGCTATGTGATCGGGCTTCTTGTCGTGGCCCTCGGCATCGCGATGCTGGTGCCCGTCATGTTCGACTGGCGGGCGGGCGATGGGGAGTGGCCGGTCTTTCTGCAGATATCGCTGCTCACCTCGGTGACGGGTGGGCTGGTGGCGCTGGCCTGCGCGAATGGCGCACGGGGCAACATGACGCTTCAGCAGATATTCCTGCTGACCGTCGGCGTCTGGGTGGCACTGCCGTTCTTCGGGGCGCTGCCATTCATGGCCGGGGCCACGCAGGCCAGTTTCACCGACGCGATGTTCGAAGCCGTGTCGGGCATGACGACGACGGGGGCCACGGTTTTCACGGGACTGGACGATCTGCCCGTGGGCCTGAACATGTGGCGGATGATCCTGCACTGGTTGGGCGGCCTCGGGATCGTGATCGTCGCCATGCTGTTCTTGCCGGTGATGAAGGTCGGCGGCATGCAGTTCTTCAAGTCCGAGGGGTTCGACACGCTGGGCAAGATCCTGCCCCGCGCGATGGACATCTCCGCCGCGCTGATCCGTATCTATGTCGGCATGACGGTCGCCTGCGCGCTCACATTCAACGCGATGGGGATGAACGGGACGGATGCGCTGATGCACGCGCTGTCGGCCGTGTCCACGGGCGGGTTTTCCAGCTACGACGCGTCGTTCGCGACGTTTTCGGGGCCACTGGAATATGCCTGCGTCTTTTTCATGCTGGCGGCCACCCTGCCGTTCATCCGCTACGTGCAGATCCTGCACGGCTATTACACGCCGATCTGGCAGGACAGCCAGGTCCGGGCCTACCTGCGGTGGAATCTTTACGCCACCTTTGCCATCGTCGCCTACGACGTCTGGGTGGACGATGCGCCGATCCTCGCCTCGTTCCGGGAATCGCTTTTCAACGTGGCGTCGTCTTTTTCGGGCACGGGCTTTGTCAGCACGGACCTGTCGCAATGGGACACCTTTCCCCTGCTGATCATCATCATCGTGGGCCTGATCGGGGGATGCACGTCGTCCACCGGCTGTTCGGTGAAGGTATTTCGATACCTTATCCTGTTCGAGGCCGTGAAGGTCCAGATCAAGCGTCTCCGTTCCCCCAATGCCGTGATCGCGGTGCGTTACGAAGGCAAGGTCGTGACGCATGACGTGCTGGATTCGGTCATCCTGTTCTTCACCATGTTCCTGCTGACCTTCGGCGTTCTGGTCGTGCTGCTGTCGCTGACGGGGCTGGACGTGCGGGCGTCGATCACTGCTGCATGGACCTCCATCGCGAATGTGGGCCCGGTCTTCGGGGCAGGGGTGTCGCCGTCGGGTGCGCTGACGGCATTTCCGGATGCCACGAAATGGATCATGATCGTCGGCATGCTTCTGGGCCGGCTGGAGCTGTTGACGGTGTTCGTGCTGTTCATGCCGCGCTTCTGGATGCGTTGACGCCTTCGCCTGTCGCGCCTATGCAAAGGGCGATTGATCGAAGGAGCCGTCATGACCGCCACCACGCCCCCCCGCAGTTTTCAGGAGATCATCCTGCGGCTGATGACCTATTGGGCTGGCAAGGGCTGCGCGGTCCTGCAACCCTATGACATGGAGGTGGGGGCGGGCACGTTCCATCCGGCCACCACGCTGCGGTCGCTCGGGTCGAAACCGTGGGCTGCGGCCTATGTCCAGCCCTCTCGCCGTCCGACGGACGGGCGTTATGGCGAAAATCCAAACCGGCTTCAGCACTACTACCAGTATCAGGTGATCCTGAAACCGTCCCCGCCCGATCTTCAGGCATTGTATCTGGGGTCGCTGGAAGCGATTGGCATCGACATGAGCCTGCATGACATCCGCTTCGTGGAGGATGACTGGGAATCCCCCACGCTCGGCGCGTGGGGGCTGGGTTGGGAAGTGTGGTGCGATGGCATGGAAGTGTCGCAATTCACCTATTTCCAGCAGGTTGGCGGCCATGATTGTAAACCCGTATCAGGGGAACTGACCTACGGGCTGGAGCGTCTGGCCATGTATGTGCTGGGCGTCGATCATGTGATGGACATGCCCTTCAACGATCCCGACAGCCCGACACCGCTGACCTATGGCGACGTGTTCCTGCAAGCCGAACGTGAATACAGCCGCTGGAACTTCGACATCGCCGACACCGACATGCTGCTGTCCCATTTCACGGATGCCGAGGCGGAATGCGACCGCATCCTGAGCGCGCCGGACACCGACGGGGCAGGACGCAAAATCGTCATGTCGCAGCCCGCCTATGACCAGTGCATCAAGGCGAGCCATCTTTTCAACCTCATGGATGCGCGGGGCGTGATCTCCGTCACCGAACGGCAGGCGTATATCGGGCGGGTGCGGGCGTTGGCGAAACGCTGCGCCGATGCCTTCGTTACGACCGATTCCGGCGCCTCCCACTGACGGATATTTGACATGCCCGATCTTCTGCTCGAACTGTTTTCCGAGGAAATCCCCGCCCGCATGCAGGCCCGTGCCCGTGCCGATCTGCAAAAACTGGTCACCGACGGGTTGGTGGAGGCGGGGCTGACCTATGCCTCTGCCGGTGCATTCTCCACCCCGCGCCGTCTGGTGCTGGCAGTGGAGGGGCTGATGGCCGAAAGCCCCACCGTGCGCGAGGAACGCAAGGGCCCTAAGGCCGACGCCCCCGAACAGGCGCTTGCGGGGTTCCTGCGGGGCCTTGGCATCACCGACGCCGCCCCCGTGATGGCGCTGGCGGGCCAACCATCCGGCAGCCACGTTCATCTGAACGGCGTGGTGGTGGAGGTGCGGGACGACAAGAAGGGCCAGATCCTGTTCGCCAAGGTGACCAAGGCGGGCCGACCCGCCGCCGACATCGTGGCGGAAGTGACAGAGCGCACGATCCGCAATTTCCCATGGCCCAAATCCATGCGCTGGGGCACGGGCAATCTTCGTTGGGTGCGCCCGCTGCAATCCATCCTGTGCCTTCTGACGACCGAGGCAGGTAGCGACGTGGTTCCCGTCACCGTGGATCATCTGACGGCCGGAAACACCACCGAAGGACACCGCTTCATGGCACCGGGCCGGTTTGCCGTATCCTCCTTCGATGATTACCGTGCCAAGCTGTCCCGTGCCCATGTCGTGCTGGACAGTGCAGAGCGTGAGGCGATCATCTGGAACGATGCCACCACCGCCGCCTTCGCCCAAGGGCTGGAAGTGGTGGAGGATACGGGCCTGCTGGCCGAGGTGGCGGGTCTGGTCGAATGGCCCGTCGTCCTGATGGGTACCATCGGCGAGGAATTCCTTGGCCTGCCGCCGGAGGTTCTGCAAACCTCCATGAAGGAGCACCAGAAGTTCTTTTCCGTGAAGGCCCCTTCCGGCCGGATCGAGAAGTTCGTGACCGTCGCCAACCGCACAACCGCGGATGACGGCGCGACGATTCTGAAAGGCAACCAGAAGGTGCTGTCCGCCCGCCTGTCGGACGCGCGCTTCTTCTGGGACAACGACCTGCGCGCCGTAAAAGCCGAAGGGATGGAGGGCATGGGCGCGGGCCTGGCCCAAGTCACCTTCCACAACCGTTTGGGCAGTCAGGGCGACCGCGTCGCCCGCATCGCGGTTCTGGCCGAAACCATCGCGCCGCTGGTGGGTGCCGATCCGGCACTGGCACGTCAGGCGGCGCAGGTGGCCAAGGCGGATCTGCAATCTGACATGGTGGGAGAGTTTCCGGAACTGCAGGGCCTGATGGGACGCTACTACGCGCAGGCTGCGGGACTTCCCGATGCCGTGGCGGAGGCGTGCCAGTGGCATTACTCCCCCCTCGGTCCGTCGGACGGCGTGCCGTCATCGCCGGTGACGGTGGCCGTGGCGCTGGCCGACAAGATCGACACGCTGGCCGGCTTCTGGGCCATTGGCGAAAAGCCCACGGGATCGAAGGACCCCTACGCGTTGCGCCGCGCCTCCCTTGGCGTGATCCGGCTGGTGCTGGGGAACGGGTTGCGGTTGAATCTTGCGGATGTGATGGCGAATGCTGTCCGTGGCTCGGATCCGCTTGCGGCGAATGAAAACGGCGATCCCGGTGCGCTGCCCGATCACTACCTGCCCGACCTTCTGTCCTTCTTCCATGACCGGCTGAAGGTCTACCTTCGCGATCAGGGCATCCGTCACGACGTGATCGATGCCTGCCGTGCAATGCCCGGCAATGATGATCTTGCCCTGCTGGTGGCGCGGGCCGAAGCGGTTCAGGCGTTTCTTGCCACCGATGACGGGACCAACCTGTTGCAAGGGTTCCGGCGGGCCAACAACATCCTTGGTCAGGCGGAAGCGAAGGACGGTGTGGAATATTCATTTGGCGCGGACATCAAGTTCGCTGAAACGGAGGAGGAGCGCTCCCTGTTCGCGGCACTTGACGGTGCGGAGAGCCGGATCGCCCCTGCCGTGCAGGCCGAGGATTTCGCAGCGGCGATGTCTGCTTTGGCCGCCTTGCGTGCGCCCATCGACGGGTTCTTCGATACGGTGCAGGTCAATACCGACAACGCGATCGTACGTCGCAACCGCTTGAACCTTCTGCACCGCATACGGGCCGCCTGCGGCCGCGTTGTCGATCTGACCAAGATCGCTGAATAGGAACTGCGCTAGTCGGCGGTCGCCCAGTCGACCGCCGCCACGGTGTCCACATCCGCAGGCGCAAGCCCCGCCAGTGCCGGAATGGCCCAGCGTCCGTCCGCCGTTGGCAGGGGGATCGCCCAGCAGGTCGTGATCCGCTCTGCCTCCGGAAGTTCCGCCCCCTCGCAATGCTCTGACCCGCCGACCACCCTTTGTGCGGCAAGCGTTTCGGCTGCGGCGATGGCGGCCTTTCTTCCAATCCAGAATGTCATGCGGCCACCTGCGGTCGTGCGTTCCTGTGGGGATGGTCGGCAGAAAGCTCCCGGCCGCCGCGCCCCGTGTGCCATGATGCCCATCCTTCCAGCCGTTGCCGGTCAGTGGTGGACAGAACGGCACCAGCGATGACGATCTGCTGGACCGTCATACCATTAACCGTATGGGCGGTGTTCTGGACATGGGTCCCGATATTGGTGGCGGTTGCACCGGTTTCCACCCCGGCCACTTGATGAGGGCTGTCGGCGAGGCCATCTGCCCAGAACAGCCCATTGCCTTGATCGTCCATCTGATGTGCGACGGTGCGGTCGCGGCCGGACCATGACGCGGCCCCGTTATAGTCGTTGCTGTAGAATGACATGATGACGCCTTCATGTGCGCCCCTGACGCGCAAGCTGCGGGAAGCGTTGGTCCCCCGCGCCCCCCAGGACAGGACAGTGGCATTATACCTGTCCGCACCCGTGGCATGGGCAGCGACCAACAAGGTATGAGCTTTCGCCGCGACGGGAAGCGCACCGATGCCACCTGTCAGAAATTGCCCGGACCCGAACACAAGGCCCGCCTTGCCATTGCGGGCTGCGCCGTCGAAGGCAGGCTGTGCGCTGGCAGCAGACTGCGTTACCGTTTGTCCCCCGATGCGGTCTATCCAGCGGGCGACGCCGGTTCCGGCAAGGGTGATCCCCTTTTCCGCGTCCCACCATGCCACTGCGGAGCCAAGATCCGCAGGCGTCCAGTTCCGGGTCGCGATGACTGTTGCGCGGGCAGGGGCGGTGCGTCCGAGTGTCGTGCTTATTGCAAATCCGAACATCACACCCAGCCGGTGATTTTCGTGGCCGTCGTGCCCGTCGCGCGGATACGGCGCGCGAACAGGGGATAGGTGCCTGCCGGCAGCTCATCGGTCGAATATGTCAGCCCGTCGCTGCCGATGAAGGAGACGGTTCCGCCACTGGCGATCGTGACCGCACGGACCGATTCGTCCAGATCCGTGCTGTCGGAAGGGGTCACGGAAAACGCGCCGACGGCCCCGGACGTTATGCTTCGGTAATAGTTGGAAAAGCGGTCGCGCATGGGAATTCTCCGGAATATGTTCGGTTCGGTGTCGCACATCGGTGATAGGGCGATGTGGTTACCGGGACCGAAAGCGTCCGGATGGGGGATTAGGATTCCCTTAACCCGCCAGTAGCGCGTCCAGCTTGGCCACTGCGGTATCCGGCGCCTCCTGATAGGAGATGGTGTCCGCGAATTCGCCAGCCTTGTCGAACAGCATCACCTTGGAGGTGTGGGACACCGTGTAATCGCCCCCCTCCAGCGGTTCCTTCTGGGAGAAGACGCGGAAGGAACCCTCCGCCGCCTTGACCTGATCGACCTCTCCTGTCAGGCCGACGGCTCCGGGCAGCCAACCGACATAGTCGCGCAGCAGGTCCACCGAATCACGTTCGGGATCCACGGTGACGAAGACGATCCGCAGGTCTTGCGCCTGTTCCCCAAGGGCATCCTGCCAGCCCATGATGTCGCCCAGCGTGGTGGGGCAGACATCCGGGCAATGGGTGAAGCCGAAGAACACAGCCGTCGCCTGCCCCTGAAGGGAGGCGGACGTGAAGGTGGTGCCATCGGTGGCGTTAAGCGTGTAATCGCCATACCCGATGCGATTTTCGGCGCGGTTCGTCAGAAGGGGCGCGAAGACGCCGATCCAAAGCCCGACAAGGACCGCTGCCGCCACCGCCGCCGCTGCCGTGATCTGAACGATGCGCATGGGTGTCTCCGTATTGTTTTGGCCTGTGCATCGGACCCAAGGGGGGGCCGCCTGCGATGGGCCGGACCTTGGATCAGCCCGCGCGGGATGACAAGCGGCGCGGGCTGCGGCGAACGGTCACTCGCCCCGGATGATCTTGCGGAAGGGATCGAACAGGCCCTGGTTGCCGACGATGACGGAGCCGCTCTCGATCGGGTCCTGCCCGTCGCGGATGCCTGATACCATGCCGCCCGCCTCCCGCACGAGGATCAGGCCTGCGGCCATGTCCCAAGGCTGGATGCCGCGTTCCCAGTATCCGTCATAGCGGCCCGCAGCCACATAGGCCAGATCCAGCGCCGCGGCACCCCAGCGGCGCACGCCGGCGCAGACTGGCATCAGGCGGGCCAGATCCTGCAGCGTGGCGGGCAGGGTGCCGCGACCGCCGAAGGGAATGCCCGTGGCGAACACGCCCTCGATCATCTGGCGACGGCCCGATACGCGCAGACGCTGGTCGTTCATCCAGCAGCCGGCACCCTTTTCGGCCCAGTACATCTCGTCCTTGGCGGCATCGAACACAACGCCCGACACGATCTCGCCCTTGTGCTCCAGCGCGATGGAGATGCACCAGTGCGGCAGGCCGTGCAGGAAGTTCGTCGTTCCGTCCAGCGGATCGACGATCCAGCGGCGGGTGGGGTCCTGACCCTGATCCTCGCCCGTCTCCTCTCCCAGCCAGCCATAGGTGGGACGGGCGGTCATCAGGTCTTCCTTGATGATCCGTTCCGCCTCCCGGTCGGCTTTGGTCACGAAGTCGCCCGGACCCTTGGAGGAGACCTGAAGGTTCTCGACCTCGCGGAAGTCCTTGACCAGCGAGCGGCCTGCCTTGCGGGCGGCCTTGATCATGACGTTGAGGTTCGCGCTGCCTTGCATCCGGGGACTCCTGTTTTCAAGGGCGGGGGTATAGGCGAACCCCTGCGTGAAGGGAAGGGGTCAGCGGGCGAACTCGTGCCGACGTGGCAGCAGGATCGTCAGGATGCCAAGGGCGGGCAGCCACGCGCAGGCCGCATAGACCGCGCGGATGCCGTAGCTGTCGGCCGCGAGCCCCAGTGCCGCAGCCGCGATTCCGCCCATCCCGAAGGCCAGGCCGAAGAAGATGCCCGCGACCATGCCGACCCGTCCGGGCAACAGCTCCTGCGCTGTCACGATGATGGCGGGGAAGGACGACGCGATGATGAAGCCGATGAACACGGTCAGGATGCCCGACCCCACCAGCCCCACATGCGGCAGCGCCAGCGTGAAGGGCAGCGCCCCCAGGATGGAGAACCAGATCACCGCAGTCGTGCCGAAACGATCCCCGATCGGACCGCCCAGCAGGGTTCCGCCAGCCACGGCGGCCAGGAACAGGAACAGGAACAACTGCGAGGTCTGGGTGGAGACGTCGAAACTCTCGATCAGGTAGAAGGTGTAGTAGCTGGAGATGCTGGCCATGTAGGCATTCTTGGAGAATGTCAGGAAGGCCAGCACGACCAGCGCCATGATGATGCGATTGCGGGGCAGGGGCAGCGTCTTGTCCACCGCGGCGCGTCCCTTGGTGCGGGCGTAATCCTGATACCACAGGCCGACGCGGTACAGGATGCCGATGCCAAGTGCTGCCAGCACGCAGAACCACGCGACAGACGGGCGGCCGAGCGGCACCACGATGAACGCGGCCAGCAGCGGCCCCGCCGCCTGACCCGCATTGCCGCCAACCTGAAAGATGGATTGCGCCGCGCCGTATCTTCCGCCCGACGCCATGCGGGCGACCCGGCTTGCCTCCGGATGGAAGACGGAGCTGCCGATGCCGATCAGTGCGGCCCCGATCAGCAGAACGGTATAGCTGGGCGCGAAGGCCAGCACGATCAGCCCGATGAAGCTGGATGCCATGCCGATGGGCAGCGACATCGGGGCGGGCTTGCGGTCGGTATAGATGCCGACCACGGGTTGCAACAGCGAGGCCGTGCACTGGAAGATCAGCGTGAGCATCCCGATCTGCCAGTAGTCCAGCTGGAAATCGGCCTTCAGGATCGGATAGATCGCCGAAAGCAGCGACTGCAGCACGTCGTTGACGAAATGGCACAGGCTGACGGCCATGATGACCGAATAGGTCGTTGTGGCCACGGGCCTTGAAACATCCGCCATCTGACATCCTCCGCTGATGCGAAAGTCATACGCTCGGGTTTTTGGAATCGCCACCCTGATTGCGACCGATCAGCGCACCTGTCCAGTCGCGCAGGGCCAACGAATGACGGGCCGACAGGTCAAGGAAGTCGATGAGGAACGGCTTGGCATTGTCGGTCGTGCGCGTCGCTGCATAGCTTGTGCGGGTGATCGTGCCGGGGGCAAGCGGGCGCAGGGCGTAATCTGGATGGTTGCGCACCTCGCGCAGGACCCAGTCGGGCATGACGGCCACGCCCCGATCGGACGCGACGAGCATCAGGATCACCGCCGTCAGTTCCACCGGGCGCAATCCCCGCGGCTCCACCCGTGCAGGCGTCAGCAGATCGGTGAAGACGTCCAGCTTTTCGCGCGCGACGGGATAGTGGATGAGCAGCTGGTCGCGGAAATCGGCGGCTTCGATCATGTCGCGGGCGGCCAGCGGGTTCAGCGCCGAACAGACGAAAGTGGGTTGATAGTCGAATAGCGGATGGAACGTCACCCCGTCGGTCGCCACGGGTTCGGAGGTGATGACCACGTCGATCTCGTCCCGCAAAAGGGCGGGCAGGGCATCGAAGGCCAGGCCCGCGCGGATGTCCACGTCCACGTCCACCCACTCGTGGCGGAACGTCTCCAATGCGGGAAGCAGCCACTCGAAGCAGGCATGGCATTCCATCGCGATGTGCAGGCGACCCGTCTTGCCGGATCGCAGGGCGCGGAATTCCTCGTCCAGCGCCTCCACCTCCGGCAGGACGCGGTCGGCCAGCCGCAGCATCCGCAAGCCGGCGGCGGACAGCTTCATGGGCTTGGACCTGCGTATGAACAGCTCGATCCCGGCCTGATCCTCCAGCCCCTTCACCTGATGCGACAAGGCGGACTGGGTGATGTTCAGCAGCTCCGCCGCGCGGGCAAGGCCCCCGGCGCGGTGGATGGCGCGGATGGTGCGAAGGTGGCGCAGCTCCAGATGCATCTTGCGGTCGTCCTCATGTCTTGAAGCGTGTACATGAAACAAATGCGAGGCGCTGTAAATCGCTTGCCAGACGGTTTGCCCTTGGCTAGAGGTGCGAACATCAGGTCAGGGAGAAGCCGGGTCACACCCCGGTGCCGAAGGAGCAACCGCCCCGGTAAACTCTCAGGCAAAAGGACCGGCCTGACGCGAAACTCTGGAGAGTGGTCCCGGATGGGGCCCGCCGACGGGATAACGATCTCAGGCATAACGGACAGAGGGGGCATCGCGGGACGGGGATTTGCCTGTCCGAGTGGTGCCGGGATTCCGGCCTGACAATCTGATGGGTGCCCCATGGCCGACCTGCAACGCCTGCCGCTGCACGACCTTCACGTTGAACACGGGGGCCGCATGGTGCCCTTCGCCGGATGGGAAATGCCCGTCCAGTTCGAAGGCGTGATGGCCGAACATCTGCACACCCGCGCCAAGGCCGGCCTGTTCGACGTCAGCCACATGGGTCAGGTGATCCTGAAGCCCCGCACCGACATGACCGCCCTTGCGGCAGAGTTCGAGGCACTGATGCCCGTATCCGTCGCGGCGCTGGCCGAAGGGCGGCAGCGCTACGGCCTGCTGACAAATGACCAGGGCGGCATCCGTGACGACCTGATGTTTGCCAACCGTGGCGACCATTTCTACGTGGTGGTGAATGCCGGCTGCAAGGAGGCCGACATCGCGCATCTGACGGCGCATCTGGGCGATCAGGTGCAACCGATCACCGATCGCGCGCTTCTGGCGCTGCAAGGCCCGCTGGCGGTGGACGTGCTGTCCCGTCTGGTGCCCGCCGTGGCCGACATGCGCTTCATGGACGTGATCACCGCCGACACGCTGTTCGGGTCCCTGTGGATTTCGCGGTCTGGATATACGGGTGAGGACGGGTTCGAGATTTCAGTGCCCTTCGGCGGTGCCGACGGCCTTGTCCGCGCACTTCTCGCGATGGAGGAGGTTGCGCCCATCGGTCTTGGTGCCCGCGACAGCCTGCGGCTGGAGGCGGGGCTGTGCCTGTATGGCCACGACATCGACACCCACACCACCCCGGTGGAGGCTGGGCTGACCTGGGCAATCCAGAAATCCCGTCGTTCCGGGGGCTTCGCGGGCGACACGCGCATCCTGCATGAACTGGCCGAGGGCGTGGAGCGCCGCCGTGTCGGTCTGTTGCCCGAAGGCCGTGCGCCAATGCGCGAAGGCGTGGCGCTGTTCACGGCCGATGGCACTCCCGTGGGCACCGTCACCTCTGGCGGGTTCGGCCCGTCGGTTGGCGCCCCCGTTGCCATGGGCTATGTCGCCGCGGCCTTTGCCGACACCGGCACTCAATTGTTCGGCGAAGTGCGCGGCAAGCGTCTGCCCGTCACCGTTGCCGCCCTTCCTTTCGTCCCTCCCTCCTACAAACGCTGAGGAGCTTTCCCATGAAATACACCGAAGAACACGAATGGCTGCGCGTCGAAGGCGATTACGTCGTCGTCGGCATCACAGAACATGCGGCCACCCAACTGGGTGACGTGGTGTTCGTCGAACTGCCCGAAGTGGAGACGCAGGTCGCCACCGGCGACGAGGTTGTCGTGATCGAGAGCGTCAAGGCCGCATCCGACATCCTCGCCCCCGTCGACGGAGAGATTGCGGAGGTCAACGACGACCTTGCCTCCAACCCCGGTCTGGTAAACGAGGATCCGACGGGTCGTGGCTGGTTCTTCAAGATGAAGCTGGACGACCTTTCGGTTCTGGACGCCTTCATGGACGAAGACGAATACGCCGACCTGATCGGCTGATCCTTTCGGGGGCGGGTCGCCGCCCCCTTTTTCCTTCATACGGCAGGCCCTCCCCATGACCTATACGCCCGTCTCCTACGATCCGTACGATTTCGCCAACCGCCGCCACATCGGCCCGTCCCCGTCCGAGATGGAGGAGATGCTGGCCGCTTGCGGCGTGACCAGCCTCGACCAGCTGATCGAGGAGACGATCCCCGTGTCCATCCGTCAGGGCACGCCGCTGGACTGGGCACCGCTGTCCGAGCATGAGCTGCTGGCCAAGATGCGCGAAGTGGGTGCCAGGAACCGCGTGATGACCCAGCTGATCGGGCAGGGCTATTACGGCACGGTCACCCCACCCGCGATCCAGCGCAACATCCTTGAAAATCCGGCATGGTATACGGCCTACACGCCCTATCAGCCGGAGATCGCGCAGGGTCGGCTGGAGGCGCTGCTGAACTACCAGACGATGGTGTCGGATCTGACGGGTCTGCCAGTGGCGAACGCATCGCTGCTGGACGAGGCGACGGCGGCTGCCGAAGCCATGGCGATGGCGGAACGTGCGTCGAAGTCGAAGGCCCGCGCCTTCTTCGTGGACGAGGCCTGCCACCCGCAGACGATCGCGGTCATCCGCACGCGTGCCAACCCGCTCGGGGTCGAGGTGATCGTGGGGGCGGCCGACACGCTGGACGCGACCGCCGTCTTCGGCGCGATCTTCCAGTATCCCGGCACGTACGGCGAAGTTCGTGATTTCACGGCAGAGATCGAGGCCCTTCATGCAGCCAAGGCCATCGCCGTCGTCGCGACCGACCTGCTGGCTTTGTGCATCCTGAAGGAGCCGGGGGCCATGGGCGCGGACATTGCCGTGGGCAGTTCGCAACGGTTCGGCGTGCCGATGGGATATGGCGGCCCGCATGCCGCCTTCATGTCCTGCCGGGACGAACTGAAGCGCACCATGCCGGGCCGGATCGTCGGCGTGTCCATCGATTCGCGCGGCAACAAGGCCTATCGTCTGGCGCTGCAAACGCGCGAACAGCACATCCGTCGCGAAAAGGCGACGTCCAACGTTTGCACGGCACAGGCGCTTCTGGCGGTCATGGCCAGCTTCTACGGCGTGTTCCACGGACCGGTCGGTCTGCGGGCGATTGCCGAGCGTGTGCATTTCAGCACCGTCCGTCTGGCGAATGCGCTGAAAGCTGCGGGTGCCGACGTGCAGCCGCAGGCGTTCTTCGACACGATCACCGTCCGCGTCGGCGTGGGTCAGCAAGGCATCATGGCGGCGGCCCGTCACCGTGGCATCAACCTGCGTAAGGTTGGCCGCGACCGCGTGGGCATCAGCCTTGACGAGACGACGAACGAGGACGTCATCACCCGTGTTCTCGACGCTTTCGGCATCACGGATGAGGCACCCAAAACCATCGAGATCGGCGTGCCCGACGAGATGATCCGCCGGTCCGAATACCTGACCCACCCCGTGTTCCACATGAACCGGGCGGAATCGGAGATGATGCGCTACATGCGTCGTCTGGCCGACCGCGATCTGGCGCTGGACCGTGCGATGATCCCGCTGGGATCCTGCACGATGAAGCTGAACGCGGCAGCGGAGATGATGCCGATCACATGGCCGGAATTCGGCACGCTGCACCCCTTCGCACCCGTCAACCAGGCGCAGGGCTATGCCGAGGCGATCAACGATTTGGCTGAAAAGCTCTGCACCATCACGGGTTATGACGCGTTTTCCATGCAGCCGAACTCCGGTGCGCAGGGGGAATATGCGGGGCTGCTGACCATTCAAGCCTATCACCGTTCGCGTGGGGATGCGCGTGACATCTGCCTGATCCCGATGTCGGCGCATGGCACCAATCCGGCCACGGCGCAGATGGTCGGCATGAAGGTCGTCGTGGTGAAGACCGCGCCGAACGGCGACGTGGATATCGACGATTTCCGTGCCAAGGCCGAAGCGGCGGGCAACAAGCTTGCCGCCTGCATGATCACCTATCCTTCCACCCACGGCGTGTTCGAGGAATCGGTGCGCGAGGTCTGCGACATCACCCACAAGCATGGAGGTCAGGTCTATATCGACGGGGCCAACATGAACGCGATGGTGGGCCTCGTGAAGCCCGGCGCCATCGGCGGCGATGTCAGCCACCTGAACCTGCACAAGACCTTCGCCATCCCGCATGGCGGCGGCGGTCCGGGCATGGGACCGATCGGCGTGCGCGCGCATCTGGCGCCGTTCCTGCCCGGCCACCCGGAAACCGGCGGCGAAGAAGGTCCGGTCTCCGCTGCGCCCTACGGTTCGGCATCGATTCTGCTGATTTCCTGGGCGTATTGCCTGATGATGGGCGGCGAGGGGCTGGCACAGGCGACCCGCGTGGCGATCCTGAACGCCAACTATATCGCGGCCCGTCTGCGCGGATCCTATGAGGTGCTGTTCATGGGCAACCGTGGGCGCGTCGCACATGAGTGCATCCTCGACACCCGCCCCTTCGCCGAGGCCGGTGTCACGGTGGACGATATCGCCAAACGCCTGATCGACAACGGCTTCCACCCGCCAACCATGAGCTTCCCGGTCCCCGGCACGCTGATGGTGGAACCGACGGAATCGGAAACGAAGGCCGAGATCGACCGCTTCGTCACCGCCCTCCTGTCCATTCGCGAGGAAATCCGCGCGGTGGAGAATGGCGAGATCGCGGCCGATGCCTCCCCCCTGCGCCATGCCCCCCATACGGTGGAGGATCTGGTTGCCGACTGGACGCGCGCCTATCCCCGTGAACAGGGCTGCTTCCCTGCGGGCAGCTTCCGCGTGGACAAGTATTGGCCGCCGGTGGGTCGTGTGGACAACGCCTATGGCGACCGCAACCTGATCTGCACCTGCCCGCCGATGGACAGCTATCAGGACGCGGCGGAGTAACACCTTCGGGGGGCGGCAACGCCCCCCGATCCATTCGGAGCGGAAAGGGGGCAGCCTCCTTGACGAAACGTCCGGCATTCGCGGATGCATAGGGTGATGCCCAGCCTGTCCGTGACGTAATTCGGGCCACAGCCCTGCAACCGGAAACGGGTTGGTCCGTGAATGTCGGCACGCCGATACGTGATGGCCCCTGCTCCCGCCCTCCATTGGCGAAACCCTGCGATACCGCTACAATCGGCGAATGCAGATGAGCACGCCCCCCAACGACCACGTCCAGATCACGCCCACACAGGCCGTCAGCGCCGCCGCCCATGGCTGGCGCGCGAAGTGCCTGCAACGGCTGATCCGGCTGGACATTCCCGTTCCGCTGACCGTTGCGCTGCCGGTCACCACTGTCCGGGCCATCGCGCAAGGGCAGCCTGTGGACTGCACGCGCATCCTCGCGCGCTTCGGGGCGGAACCTCTGGTCTCCGTCCGCCCCAGTCCGCAAGATCCGGAATGGGGCGGTCCGGCGACGGTGCTGAACATCGGCATGAACGCCAAGCGCCACGCGATGCTGGCCGAAACCCACGGGCAGGCGGCGGCGGACCGGATCTATCTGCGGTTCATCCAGTCCTATGCGATCCACGTGGCCCGGCTGGATCCCGACATGTTCGACGGGTCGGACCTGACCGAGGCATTGCGGGCCTATCAGGAGCAGACGGACGAACCCTTTCCCGAAGACCCCGCCCGGCAGCTGACCGAGGTGACGCGTTCCATGTCCCGCGCATGGGAAGGCACAAGCGCACGTCTGCTGCGTCAGGCCAAAGGAGCGCCCGAAGGGGCGGGACTTGGCCTTCTGGTGCAGCAGATGGCGCAGGGAATGGGGCAGGGGCTGTCCGGATCCGGCGTGATCCAGTGCGTCGACGGCACGACGGGCGGGCCGCAGATCACCGGCCGTTTCCGAAGCCAGAGCCAGGGCGGCATCGCGCTGGCCGAGGATGCGCCGCTATATCTGACCCGCGACCCGCGCGGCCCTTCGCTGGAGGAGGCGGTGCCGGAGATATTCGACGACCTTTTGCGGCATTCCGCCCGCTGCCGCGAACGCCTGCGAGAGGAGATGCAGATCGAGTTCACCATCGAGAACGGCCGTCTTGCCGTTCTGGATGCCGTGCGCGTGCAACGCAGTTCACGCGCCGGCGTACGGATCGCCGTGGCGCTTGCCGATGACGGCGTTATCCCGCACGAGGAGGCGGTGCTGCGCATCAAGCCCCGCGATCTGTCGGAGGTGATGCACCCGCAGGTGGACCCGAAGGCCACGCGCGACCGGATCGTGAAGGGCATCGCCGCATCGCCCGGCGGGGCGGTCGGGCGCATCGCGTTTTCCTCGGTCGCGGCGCAGACCTTCGCCGCGCGGGGGGAGCCGTGCATTCTCGTCCGCCGGGAAACCACGCCTGAAGATATTCGCGGCATGCATTCCGCCAACGGCGTGCTGACTGAACGCGGCGGCGGCACCAGCCATGCGGCCGTGATCGCGCGGGGCCTTGGCGTGCCTTGCGTCGTGGGGGCGGGGGACCTGCGGCTGGACCTGCGCGAAAGGGTGATGACGCTGCCGGACGGGCGGCGCCTGCAGGAGGGCGACATCATCACGCTGGACGGATCCGCGGGGGAAGCGCTGGCAGGGGCGGCGGCTATGCTTGCCCCTTCGCTGGACGACAATTTCCGCACCTTGCTGCAATGGGCGGATCGGGCCCGCGACATCGGCATCCGCGCCAATGCCGACACCCCAGCGGACGCCGAACTTGCCCGCATGTTCGACGCCCAGGGAATCGGCCTCTGCCGGACCGAACACATGTTCTTCGAGGAAGATCGCCTGACCGTCATGCGGGAGATGATCTTTGCCGACACACCGACCGATCGCGCAGCTGCCCTTGCACGGCTGCTGCCGATGCAGCGGGCAGATTTCATACGGCTGTTCACGATCATGGCGGGCAAGCCCGTCTGCATCCGCCTTCTGGACCCGCCCCTGCATGAATTCCTGCCCCGCTCGCGCGAAGGATTGCGCGCCTTGGCCGAGGCGTTGGACCTTCCCTTGTCCGACGTCACCAGACGTGCGGAGGCTTTGTCGGAGTTCAACCCGATGCTGGGGATGCGCGGCGTCCGCCTTGGCATTGCATGGCCCGAGATCTACGAGATGCAGGCCCGCGCCATCTTCGAGGCGACGCTGGAATGTGCCCGGGGTGGCATTCGCGTGGTGCCGGAAATCATGGTCCCCCTCATCTCCGCCCGAAGGGAGGTGGAGCTGGTCAGAGGCCGCATCGACGCCGTCGCATCCACCGTGAGGATGCAGGCGGGTGCGAACTTGGATTACCGCTTGGGCGTGATGGTGGAAACGCCGCGTGCCGCATTGCGATCGGGCGATCTGGTGGCCAATGCGGCATTCCTGTCATTCGGCACCAACGACCTGACGCAGATGACCTATGGCCTGTCGCGCGATGATGCGGGGCGGTTCATGAACACCTATGTCCAGAACCGCGTCTTCCCCGAAGACCCGTTCCACGTCCTCGATCTGGAAGGGGTGGGGGAGTTGCTGCTGATCGGTGCCGAACGTGGCCGCGCCGCCCGCCCCGACGTGACGCTGTCGCTGTGTGGCGAACATGGGGGAAACCCCGAAACGATTGCCTTCTGCCGCAAGGTGGGGTTCGATTATGTCTCCTGCTCCCCCTTCCGGGTGCCGTTGGCGCGGCTGGCGGCGGCCCATCTTGCCCTGTCCGAACGTATCACGCCGGTGGGTGAACGCGACTGGACCACGGGGGAGCTTCGGCGTCCTTCTGCCGGCGGTTAACCTTCATTAACCCTCATATGTGGACTTTTGCCGTATTGCCCGTTATTTGCACGGGCTGTTGTGCGCAGATGGGGCAGAAGGGGCGTCCCGAGCGTGTGGCGAGAAACAAGTCGGGACGTACTTCATGCGAATGTTTGGGCTGGGTGTTGCCGTGATGGCCGCCTTGTGGGCGGGCACGATGAAGGCGGAGGCGGACCCATGGTCCACAACCGGCGAAGGTGGGGCAAGGATCGAACGGGCGGCCTATACCCCCGATCTCAGAAGCTCGCTCGTTGCACCGGCCCGCAAGCCCCTGCCCATCATCCGTTACGACACGGCTTGGCTTGATGCCCAGGATCCGCAGGTGGTACAGGATGCCAATTGGGAATGTCTTGCGGAGGCCGTCTATTTCGAGGCGCGGGGCGAGCCGCTGAAAGGTCAGTTTGCCGTGGCCGAGGTCATCCTGAACCGCGTGGATGGCAAAAGCTATCCGTCCAGCGTCTGCGATGTGGTCACGCAGGGTGAAAGCGGGCCGGGGTGCCAGTTCTCCTTCATTTGTGACGGCAAGCCCGAAGTGGTGACGGAACGTCCGGCGTTCGAGCAGGCCGGCAAGATCGCATCCATCATGCTGGCGGGCGCACCGCGCATGCTGACCAAGGGCGCCACGCATTTCCACACCGCTGCCGTGCGGCCCGACTGGGCCACACGTCTGCCGCGCACGGTCACCATTGGCGATCACCTCTTCTATCGGGAGTGAGGGTGACCTAGATTGCGTAATATGGACCGGATTTTTCTGCGCGATTACATCATCGAAACCGAAATCGGCGCGTTCGAGGTCGAACGCGGCACCACGCAGCGCCTGCGCTTCACCATAGAGGTGGAGGTTGCGCGGGTCGAAGCGGGGGACGATGTGGACCTGATCCTGTCCTATGATCGCATCATCGAAGCGGTAGGGGATGAAGTGTCCTTTGCCCGCGTGGCGCTGCTGGAAACGCTGGCCGACGGCATCGCAGCCCGCATCCTGTCCCACCCCCAAGCCCAGGCAGTGCATCTGGAAATCGAGAAGCCAGATCGCGGCCCGTTCGTCCTTGGCATCCGCGTGACGCGGTGGCGGGGGGAGGTGAGCCTGATCGATCAGGCGTCGAACGTTCCGCATGTCGTATATCTGGGGCAGAACGGCCTGCCGGTGGCGGGTGCCGTAAACTGCGTGGCGGGTGATCGGGCGCGGGTGGCGGACATACAGGCGCAGCGACGGCTGGATCTGCTGGCCGTTGAACAGGCCGCGTGGCAGCGCGTGGCCCCGGGCATTACCGTTGCGGCCACGCGGACGGAAATGGACTGGGCGCTGCGACAGGGGCTGGCTGTCATCTGGGCCCCTGCCAAGATGGTTCTGGAAGCGTCGGACCCGCCCGATGCCACCACCCCCGACGCGCTGGCCGTCTGGCTGGCGGAACGGTTGGGCGCAGACACGATCACGGCGTTTGAAACGATCTCGGCGGAAAGCTGCATCCGGGTCAGGCAGGGCTGACTTGCCACCGCGCATGTCATCGCTAGAAGGGGCGGAATGACATATTACCGTCCCATCGCGATGACCGATCCCGCCCGCCCTGCAGATGCACTGACATTGGCGGGCGGATGGTGCTGGTTCGACCGGGTGGAGGCGATCGAGCGGGGACGGCGCGAATTGATCGCAGCCTCCGACCTGCCCTCGGAGATTCTTGATCGCCTGACCGCCCCCCGCACCCCGCTGCACGGCCTGACATGGGATTCCCCCCGCATCATGGGTATCGTGAACGCGACACCTGACAGCTTTTCGGACGGCGGCACGTATGATCCCGTCGCGCAGGCGCAGGCCATCGCGCAGGATGCCGACTTTCTGGACATCGGGGGTGAAAGCACCCGTCCGGGGGCCGGGATTGTGCCCGAGGACGAGGAGATCCGCCGCGTTGCCCCTGTGATTGCCGCGCTGCGCGGCCTGCGTCCCGTATCCGTTGATACGCGCAAGGCCACCGTGGCGGAGGCATCGGGCGCGGACATGGTCAATGACGTATCCGCCATGACTTATGATCCTGCCATGGCTGAAACTGTCGCTCGGATGGGGGCTTCGATCTGCCTGATGCACGCGCAGGGCAGGCCCGAGACGATGCAGGACGATCCACGCTATGATGACGTGCTGCTGGATGTCTACGACCACTTGGCCGAACGCATAGCTGCGGCAAAGGCGGCGGGCATTGCCCGCGACCGCATCATCGTCGATCCGGGGATCGGCTTTGGCAAGACGATGGCGCACAATCTTTCCCTGATCCGCGGCATCTCGTTGTTCCACGGTCTGGGTTGCGCGATCCTGCTGGGCGTGTCCCGCAAGGGTTTCATCGGACGGATCGGTCGTGCCGACTTCCCGCGCGACCGGATGCCTGGATCGGTCGCCGTGGCGCTGGCGGGCGTGGCGCAAGGCGCGCAGATCCTGCGCGTGCATGATGTGGGGGCCACACGGCAGGCATTGACGCTGTGGATGGCCTCGAACGGAGGAATGGAATGACACGCAAGCTGTTCGGCACCGACGGGGTGCGCGGCACCGCCAACACCACCCCCATGACGGCGGAGGTAGCGATGCGCCTCGGCCTTGCGGCGGGGAAGTATTTCCAGCGCAAGTCGCTGCTGCCACGCGTGGTGATCGGCAAGGACACGCGGTTGTCCGGCTACATGTTGGAAAACGCGCTGACGGCAGGACTCACATCCATGGGAATGAACGTTCTGCTGCTGGGGCCGGTGCCGACGCCGGCGGTGGGGTTCCTCACACGCTCCATGCGGGCAGACCTTGGGGTGATGATCTCTGCCAGCCACAATCCGCATCAGGACAACGGCATCAAGTTCTTCGGTCCCGACGGCTTCAAGCTGTCCGATGCCGCCGAGGCGGAGATCGAGGCCCTGCTTTACACGGACATTCCCCTTGCCGCGCCGGAGGATATCGGACGGGCGAAGCGCATCGAGGATGGCCGTGGGCGTTATCAGGAATATGCCAAGACCACGTTCCCGCAAGGACTGCGCCTGGACGGGCTGAAGGTCGTGATCGACTGCGCGAATGGGGCCGCCTATCGTGCCGCCCCGGAGGTCCTGTGGGAACTGGGGGCGGAGGTGATTCCCGTCGGCACCTCTCCCAACGGCAAGAACATCAACCGACATTGCGGATCGACCCATCCCGAGGCGGCGGCGGAGGCGGTGGTCGCGCATGGTGCCGATGTGGGCATCGCGCTGGACGGCGACGCGGACCGCGTGATGATCCTTGACCAGAACGGGCGCGTGGCGGATGGCGACCAGATCATGGCCCTGCTGGCGGCCCGCTGGGCCGATGAGGGTCGCCTGCGCGGCGGGGCGCTGGTGGCAACCGTCATGTCCAACCTTGGCCTGGAGCGGTTTCTGGAAGGACGCGGCCTGCGCCTGGAGCGCACGCCGGTGGGCGATCGCTATGTCGTGGAGCGCATGCGGGAGGGCGGATTCAACCTTGGCGGCGAACAGTCCGGTCATATTGTGATGACCGACTACACCACCACAGGCGACGGGCTGGTGGCAGGATTGCAGTTTCTGGCGGAAATGGCGCGATCCGGCAAACCCGCGTCCGAACTGACGCAAAGTTTCGAGACGGTGCCCCAGATGCTGAAGAACGTGCGTTACGCGGCCGGGCAGGATCCTCTTTCAGCCTCGTCCGTCAGGGCAGTCATCGCACAGGCCGAGACGAGGCTGGCGGGGCAGGGTCGCCTGCTGATCCGCAAGTCTGGCACCGAACCGCTGATCCGCGTCATGGCCGAAGCGGAGGATCCCGCCCTTCTGGCCGAGGTCGTGGACGGCATCGTTCACGCGGTGGAGCAGGCGGTCTGAGGGAACCTTTCGGACCTGTCAGGGTTTTCGACACAATGACATGCGAAAGGAACGGACCTGATGCAGATGGAATTGCTTGTCGCCTTCGGGGCGGGTCTGAGCCTTCTGGCAGTCGTTGCGGCGGCCTGGAGCGCCACCCCCGCAAGATCGGAAGCCGCCACTCGTCGCAAATGAAAAAGGGCGCCCGCATGGGCGCCCTTTCCATGTGATGGGGCAGGTCAGTTCCGCTCGCGGTCGACCATCTTGCCCGATGCGATCCACGGCATCATGGCGCGCAGTTTTTCACCCACCTTCTCGATCTGGTGTTCGTCGTTGATGCGGCGCGTCGCCTTGAACGACGGCTGGCCGACGGCGTTTTCCATCATGAAGTCGCGCACGAACTTGCCGGTCTGGATGTCCGTCAGGACTTCCTTCATGCGCTTTTTGGTCTCGTCATAGGGCAGGATGCGCGGACCGGACACATACTCGCCATATTCGGCAGTGTTGGAGATGGAGTAGTTCATGTTCGCGATGCCGCCTTCGTAGATCAGGTCCACGATAAGCTTCACTTCGTGCAGGCATTCGAAATAGGCCATCTCGGGCTCGTAACCGGCCTCCACCAGCGTCTCGAAGCCGCAGCGGATCAGTTCGACCAGACCACCGCACAGGACGGCCTGTTCGCCGAACAGGTCGGTTTCGCATTCCTGCCGGAAGTTCGTCTCGATGATGCCCGAACGACCGCCACCGATGCCGGAGCAATAGGAAAGGCCGATTTCCATCGCGCGGCCCGTGGCGTCCTGATGCACGGCCACGAGGCAGGGCACGCCGCCGCCCTTGGTGTATTCGCCGCGGACGGTGTGTCCCGGACCCTTGGGGGCCATCATGATGACGTCCACGCCCTTTTTCGGCTCGATCAGGCCGAAATGCACATTCAGACCGTGAGCAAACGCGATCGCCGCGCCGTCTTTCAGGTTGTCGTGCACGTATTTCTTATAGGTTTCGGCCTGCAGCTCGTCCGGCATGGTGAACATGATCAGGTCGCACCAGGCGGCAGCTTCGGCAATGCCCATGACCTTCAGGCCTTCGGCTTCGGCCTTCTTGGCGGAGGGGGAGCCTTCGCGCAGCGCCACGACGAGGTTCCGCGCACCGGAATCGCGCAGGTTCAGGGCATGGGCATGGCCTTGGCTGCCATAGCCGAGGATCGCGACCTTCTTGTCCTTGATCAGGTTGATGTCGCAATCACGGTCATAATACACGCGCATGTCGGTTCCTCCGTCTCGTGTGCTCGTTTGAAAGGCAGAATACGGATTTGCGCGTGAGCATGGTTGCAGGTTTCGCACTCATATGATCCATATCGATATAGTCATGCCCCAATCACACACTAGATGGAAATATCATGCTGGATGACACGGATCGTCGATTGCTGCGCCATCTGCTGGCCGATCCGGGCATCCCCATGAATGATCTGGCCGAACGGGCGAATGTCGCCCCCGCCACGGCATGGCGTCGGGTGGAGCGGCTGACCGAAGCAGGCATCATCCGTGCACAGGAAGCCATCATCGACTGGCGCGCCTTGGGTTATACGGTGGAGGTGTCCCTGCGCTTCAGCCTCGACAAGACGGTGCCGCGGGCCTTTGACGAATTCACCGCCGCCGCGCGCGAGGTGCCGGAGGTGCTGGCGATCGAGACGTTCCTTGGCCGTGTGGATCTGCGCCTGAACGTCATCGCCCGCGACATGGCGCATTGGCAGGAAATCTACCGCCAGCGCATCCTCACCCTGCCGCATATCACCGATATCGAAGCGTTGATGCTCATCTCCACCCTGAAACATGCGGAGGCGTTGCCGGTATGATCGATCTGGACGACATGGACCGCGCCATTCTTCGGACACTGGTGCAGGATGCCACGCAATCGGCAGGCGCGATCGGGCGCAGGATCGGCCTGTCGCAACCCGCCGCATGGCGACGTATCAAAAGGCTGGAGGAGGCGGGCGTTCTTGCCGGACGCCGCGTGGTGGTGGACCGTGAAGCGCTCGGCTTCGGCGTGACGGTGTTTCTTGGGATCAAGCTGGCCACCAAGGGCCGCGTCAGCCTGGAGGATTTCGAGCGGGCGGCCATGGCCATACCGGAGGTTCAGATCGTCCAGCACGTCCTTGGCCTGTTCGATTACCGCCTGCGCGTCGTCGCCCGCGACATCGCCGATTTCGAACGTGTGCTGCGCCGCCGCATCATGATGCTGCCGGGTGTGGGGCAGGTGGAGGCAAACGTCCTGATGACCGAGGAACGTCGTCCCGGCCCGATCTAGCGCCCCATGCCCGCCCGCATCAGCGCCTGTCGCACCGGCCGTGCGGAATGCAGCGCCCCCAGCATCGTCGCCCGCAGGTCGCGCATCATCGGCCACGACAGCATGGAGGCACGGTTCAGCGCCTCGATCCCCATGGCGCGGGTGCGGACGTCTGTGTGACGGCGGCTGTGATAGGCATCGAGGCTTGACGCCTCGCCCAGGGTCGCGGGCGTCGTCACGTCCAGCAGTGCCGCCAGATCGGCCAAAGAGGTGTTCAGCCCCTGCGCTCCGATGGGGGGCAGGACGTGCGCCGCCTCTGCCATCAGGGCAAGGCGTTCCCCGGTCATTCGCGCCGCGATCTGGCCGATGATCGGAAACATCCCGATGGGGGAGGCGAGGGTGAGTGGTCCGAGGATGCCTGCGGACCTCGTGCTTGCCGCAGCGCTGAACTCGTCAGAGGGCAAGGCGCGCAAACGCTCCGCCTCCGCTGTCGTTTCCATCCAGACCACGGCGGAGGTGTGAAGACCGTCGCGGTCCGGAAGCGGTACCAGCGTGAACGGCCCGCCCGAACGGTGCACCTCGGTAGAAACGTTGTCGTGGGCAGTGGGGTGGGAGACGCTGAAAGCCAGCGCATGCTGACCGAAGCGGGTGGTGCGCACGGGAATGTCCGCGGCGCGGCGCATGGGGCTTTCGCGCCCGTCAGCGGCGATGACCAGACGGGTCGCCACGATGCTGCCGTCTGTCAGCGTCACCTTCGCCCCCGTGGTGCGGGTCGCAAGGGCGCGGGTGCCGATGCCGCGCAGATGGATGACGTTCGGCAGTTCGGTCAGCCGTTCCGCCATGACGCGGCGCAACAGCGCGTTGGGCAGGTTCCATCCGAACGGCTGGTCGGATATTTCGGAGGCGTCGAATTCCGTGACCAGACGGGGTTCTGGCAGGGCGCCACCCGCATCCACGATCCGCATGACCTGCAGGGCGGCAGCCTGCGGGGCCAGCTTTTCCCAAAGGCCGGCGGCCCGCAGCACGGATACGGCGGGTTGCAAAAAAGCGGTGGATCGCTGGTCCGCCGGACCCTCCACCTCGGGATCGACGCAGATGACGTTGTAACCGGCGGTGCCGAAAGCGGCGGCGGCGGTCAGGCCCGCAATGCCGCCGCCGGATACGAGAATGTCACTCTGCACGGTCGCTCTCCAGCACTTGGCCCAGGAAATGGGTCAGATCATCGGTGTGATGATGAATATGTGGCGCCGGAGCGGAAAATTCAGCCACATGCACGGTCTTCATTCCCAAGGCGTGGGGAACAGCAAGGTTGCGGGCATCATCCTCGAACATTGCGCCCTCGGACGGGTCCAGCTTGTCGGCGGCGAAGATGGCATCGAAAGCCGCCCGTTCGGGTTTCGGCAGGTAGCCTGCGTTCTCCACGCCGTAAACCGCGTTGAACAGGCCCGACAGCCCCCTCGCCTCCAGCACGCGTTCGGCATAGGGGGCGGTGCCGTTGGTATAGACGATGCGGCGGCCGGGCAGCTGGCCGATCAGGCGAGCCAGTTCCGCATCTGCCGTCAGGTGCGAAAGGGAGATGTCGTGCACGTCGTCCAGATAGGGGACCGGATCAATGCCGTGTTCGCTCATCAGCCCTGCCAGCGTTGTGCCGTGCAGCTGCCAATAGGTCGACCGAAGCCGGTCCGCCTCCGTCTTGTCGACCATCAGGGTGCGCATGACCCAAGCGGTCATTTTCACCTCCATCTGATCGAAAAGACGAGCGGAGGGGTGATACAGGGTGTTGTCCAGATCGAACACCCACGCGCGGACATGCCGGAAATCCTTGGAAATCATGCTGCAGATGATAGCGTCGGACATGGGGCGCGGCAATCTGTCACCTGACGGGTTGTTGCAACACTTTGCCGCAGGGGCATAGATGCCGCGATTGAAGAAAAGGACGCCGACGTGCAGAAGGACGCATATTCGCTGATCATCGCTGCGATCGAAAGCGGAACCTACAAGCCCGGCGACCGTCTGGTGGAATCGGAACTTGCAGACCGTCTCGGCGTGTCCCGCACCCCTGTGAGGGAGGCATTGCAGCGGCTGGAAACGCAATCCATGCTGGTGCGCGACGGGCGTAGCCTGATCGTGGCAGCACTTGATCACAATCAGCTGGCGGAATTCTATGCCGTGCGGGCGGAACTGGAAGGGCTGGCCGCGCGCCTTGCCGCCCGCCATGCGCGAGACGAGGAGATTACGGTCCTGCGCCGCATGGTGCAGGAGGACAAGGCCCTGATCGGCGGTGATCCCCAGCTTCTCAGCCGTGCGAACAGGCGGTTCCACAAGCAGATCCATCTAGCTTCGCACAACCGTTTTCTGGTCCAGCAGCTGGGTCTGTTGCAACGGTCGATGGCGTTGATGGCCGGCACGTCGCTGGCTGCCGAAGGCCGTGACGGTTCCGCGATGCTGGAACATGAGGCGATCGTGAACGCGATCGTTGCCCGTGACGGGGATACTGCGGACGAGGCGTTGCGCAACCACATCTCCCGCGCGTTCGAGACGCGGCTTCTGGTCGATGCGGGCGAGCTGAAGTTGCGTTGAGGGCGGCGTTCGGGGGTGTGCCCGCTGACGGGGCGGCCCTGCCGGTAAAGATGTTGCTGGTGGGGGCGTCGTATTTTCGTTCGGGCGGGGGGACTGTTCGAGCGGTTCATCGGGGTGGCGCATGCCTTCGACGGGCGCTGACCTGCCCGTTGCCCGCTAACCGAAATGCCCGTGTGAGGTCTTGTCCCAGTAGAAGGGCTTTCGCACCATCTCCCAAAGCGCCTTGTAGACCGACAGGGTCAGCAGCGGAAAATAGAAGATCAGTGTCGGCACCCAGAGCGGGTTCATCCGGTGTTCCGTCTTACGGATGGCAAGGATGCCGATGGTGATGTTCACCGCCTCCGTCATGAGGAAAAGGGCCACCAGCGCGATGACCGACCAGCCGGGCAACCCGTCCGTGACCGGATGCGGCAAGCCGAGCGCCAGCAGCCAGTAGGACCACATGACGGGCGCGAGGATGGCCTGCGACAGGGCACCGAAGAACATGATCTGGAAGCCGATGAACCCGCGCGGCCCGATTTCGCGCCACAGGCGGACCGGATCGCGCATGTGCACGATCCACGTCATCATGTAGCCCTTCTGCCAGCGCGACCGTTGCTTCACCCATGCGACCGGCATGCAGTTCGCCTCCTCTTGGGTGACGGTCTGGATGACTTCGGTGCGATAGCCGTGACGGGCAAGGCGAATGCCCAGATCGGCATCCTCCGTCACGTTGTGCGCGTCCCATGCACCGACCTTCGACAACACCTCGCGGCGGACGTAAAGCGTGGTGCCGCCAAGCGGGATTGCCATGCCCATGCGCTGGATTCCCGGCAGGATCACCCGGAACAGCGTCGCGTATTCGATGGTGAAGCAACGCGCGATCCAGTTGGTGCGCGGGTTGTAGTAATCGAGGATTCCCTGCAGGCAGGCCAGATCCGGCCCCGCGCTGTGGAAGCGGTCCACGATGCGGCGGATCTGGTCGGGCGCGGGCGCATCCTCGGCATCGAAGATGCCCACGATGCTGCCCCTGCACAAGCCAAGCGCGTGGTTCAGTGCCCGCGGCTTGGTCTTCAGCTTTCCATGCGGGGTAACGACGACGCGCATCCATTCGGGCAGGTGGGCACGGGCCAGCGCGTCACGGGTCAGATGGTCCCGCTCCTCCACCGCAAGCAGGATTTCCAGCTTGTCGCGCGGGTAGTCCAGCGCGGAAAGGCGCAGGACCAGCCGCTCGGCGATGTTCGCCTCGCGGTACAGGGCCACGATGACCGATACCACGGGAAGGCGGGCGATGACCGGAGGCGTCGGCGCGGGGGGGGCTGCACGGTGGGCGGCGATCGCCGCAGCCAGCTTCAACCCCATGCAGAGCAGGAGAGACAGGGCGGCCCAGACGGACGCCGCCGCCAGCACGACCGCCGGCCACAGGATCACTGCCCCCACCAGCACCAGAACACCCAGCATGACCGGATTCTGCACGGCTGCCGACGACCATGTGCGGCAGCTGTAAAGGTCGGGAACGGCATTCTGTGCACGTGCGGCCAGCGCCGGTCCGCGCGCGCCCAGCAGTGCCGCGTTGATCGCCTCCTCGTCTGCAAGCGCGCAGACCACGGGGCCGAGGCGTGCGGTCAGATGATCGCGATGTGCATCGAACACCTCGGGCAGGGGGGTGAGGATGATGGTCACGCCCCCCATCTGTCGCCATGGAAGAATGCCGTGATGCAGACAGAACGCGACATCGGCCAGATCGGTCAGGCGCGGGTCCGGCGGCTCCTGCCTTGGCTGGATGCAGCGCAGTCCGTAATGGCGGGCCAGCAGCGGATACAGACGTGCGGGCGGGATCAAGCGCAAGGCAAGTACGGCATGGGGAAGGGAGGTGTAGCGTTCCGCCGCAAAGGCGCGTGCCGCGCCCAACGACGCCGCATCGACCGAACCGTCCTGCAGCAGAAGGTCGGCGAAGGTCAGGCGCCGCATCGGGCGCGCGCCTTCGGGCCTTGTCGATACGGAAACGGGTGTCACGCTCATCGCGATGCCTCTCGGGTCTGGCCGGAAGCATCGCGTATAGAAGTTAATCAGATATTAAATCCCGGGGTAAAACCCGAGCCGTCACGCCGCTTGGGGCCGCCGCAACCCCTTCAGGTGCGACGGGCCTTCATGGCTTCCGCGAAACGTTCGAACAGGTGATAGCTGTCCTGCGGGCCGGGACTCGCCTCCGGATGATACTGGACCGAGAACACGGGCTTGCCATCCATCCGGATGCCGCAGTTCGATCCGTCGAACAGGCTGACATGGGTTTCCAGCACGCCCGTGGGCAGGGTTTGGCTGTCCACCGTGAAGCCGTGGTTCATGGAGGTGATTTCGACCTTGCCGGTATCCATGTCCTTGACGGGATGGTTCGCGCCATGGTGGCCGTGGTTCATCTTCACGGTGGTCGCGCCCAAGGCCAATGCCAGCATCTGGTGACCGAGGCAGATGCCGAAGACGGGGATGTCCTTGTCCAGAACGCCCTTGATCGTCGGCACCGCATATTCGCCCGTGGCCGCCGGATCGCCCGGACCGTTGGACAGGAATACGCCTTCGGGATTCAGGGCCAGCACATCCTCGGCCGTGGCCGTCGCGGGCAGAACTGTCACGTCGCAACCCGCCGACACGAGGCAGCGCAGGATGTTGCGTTTCGCGCCGTAGTCGATGGCGACCACGCGCAGGCCCTCTCCCTCGCGCTTGGCGAAGCCGCCGGGCCACGCCCATTTCATCTCGTCCCAGCGATAGGATTGGGCGCAGGTCACGTCCTTCGCAAGATCGAGGCCGACCAGTCCGCGCCATGCCCGTGCCTTGGCAACCAGTGCGGCCGTATCGAAATTGCCGTCCGGATCATGGGCCAGCGCCACGTGGGGCGCGCCTTGCTGGCGGATCGCCCGTGTCAGGCGCCGCGTGTCCAGGCCGCCGATGCCGATCCGGCCCTTGGAGGTCAGCCATGCGCCAAGTTCCTGCGTGGCCCGCCAGTTGGACGATTCCGTGGGGTCCCATTTGACGACCATGCCCGCCGCAACGGGATCGGCGGTCTCATCATCTTCCGTCGTGGTGCCGACATTGCCGATATGGGGGAAGGTGAAGGTCACGATCTGTCCCGCATAGGACGGGTCGGTCATGATCTCCTGATAGCCGGTCATGGCGGTGTTGAACACCAGCTCCGCCACCGTTTCGCCCACAGCACCGAAGCCGCGACCGTAGAAGACCGTCCCGTCCGCCAGCGCCAGGCAGGCTGTGGGTTTGGCTTGCGTCTCCATCGAGCGACTCCTTGTTTTTCCGGGTAAACGGACGCTACCTATGGCCTGCGGGTTGGCGGGTCAAGGCGGAACGATCCGGTTTCGTCCGCGTTGCCCCCGGCCCCCTATCAAGATAGATCGTGCTTCGAACAATAAAGGTGCCCGAATGACAATCCGCGACAAGCTGCAATCCGCTCTCAAGGATGCGATGCGCGCCAAGGAGGCGGAGCGCCTGTCCACGCTGCGCCTGATCAATGCCGCCATCAAGGACCGGGACATCGCCGCACGGGGCGAGGGGAACGACGCGGTATCGGACACCGACATCCTTTCCGTCCTCGGCCGTATGGTCAAGCAGCGCCAGGAAAGCGCCCGCGTCTATGACGAGGGTGGACGGCCAGAACTGGCCTCGAAGGAACGGACCGAGATCCGCGTGGTGGAGGAATTCCTGCCCCGCCAGCTAACTGAGGCCGAGATCGGTCGGGCCGTGGACGAGGCCATTGCAGCGACCGGGGCGGCAAGCCTGCGCGACATGGGTCGCGTCATGGGGGAGTTGAAGTCGAAATACACCGGCCAGATGGACTTCGGGGCGGTGGGCGCAATCCTGAAGGCCCGTCTCGGCTAATATTGGCTTGTCATGGGAACCGAATGGCCGGTCGCGTGTTTCGCGCACTACGGCTGGCCATCGGCAAGGAGGTTCCAATGGTACAGGTCAGATCCGAATACTTCGCGGAAAGTGCTGGTGTGGCCTTGGCCGTCCGGCGCGGTCTGATGAGTATTCGAATCCTCAACCAGCGGTCACGGGCGATGTATGACATGCTGACACTGACCGAACTTGAAGAAATGGTGCCGAGCGATGTGGCTGAAGGGCTTAGGCGCTTCTAGGCGGGAATCGCACCGCCATCGTTCTGCCATTCAAGGCCCGGAAGATCGCCCCAAGGGACATCCTGCACTTTGCCGAAGCGCAAGGCCCATGCGGCGGTTCCCAAAAACAGCACGAACGAGAATACGGAGAGTATCACCCCTGCCGTTTCAACGCTTTCCGGCCAGCCGAAGATCGGCGGCAGGAACGAAAGCTGCACCCCGATGAACATCAGGACTGCATGCAGACGTCCCATCGTTTCCGGCAGCTGCCTGCGGGCAACCTTGGGAAACCAGAAATACAGCCCGGCAAATGTCCCGAAGACGGACCCGAGCCCCAGCGTGTAATGGAAACGCGCCATACCGTCGCTGTCGAGGGAGAAGGCGCCAGCACCGACCATCAGCACGATAAAGCCGATCGTCCAGATCAGCGGTGTGGACCATTGCCGGACACCTTGGGCCAGTGACATGCTCCACGCCGTGACGATCACGAGGGCGGGCGGGATCGCGGCCGTCGTGGCAAGGCCCATGAACACGTCCCCGTCGGCGGCATAGCCGTGGGAGAACAGTTCCTGCAGCCAAAGCGTGATCCCGAGGCCTGCCAGCACCCCCATGGAGGCAAGGACGACCGTCCGTCCGGCCAGGCCGCGGCGGGAAAATGTCGCGACGATCTCGCTCAGGATGCCGAATGCGGGCATGACGAGGATGAAGATGAGCGGATGGGCGAAGAAACCGATGGTTTGTCCAATGTCGGCGGTGTCATTGAAGGCGACGATCACCGAGGCGCCGGCAATGGCGGGAACGGTCATCAGTATCAGGCCGCCCGTGATGGCCAGCGACCATGCGAAAAGCGGTGCCGATCCCAGAGTGACGCCGGGTGCCCGCATGTTCAGAAAGGTCGTGACGGTATTGATCGCGACAAGGATGGCCGAAGTCCCCGCAAGGAACAGCGCCGCCAGTCCCGCATCGGACGACCCCGTGATCAGGGCGAGTGCGGCAAGACAAAGCGATGCCGCGTGGATCAGCCATGCCAGCACGGCCATGCGTGGAAAGGCCAGTGTCCGAGATCCTATCTGGCTGGGCAGCAGCCACAGGCCGAGACCCCCGCACAAGGCAGGCATCAGCGTGAACACCATCATCAGCAGCCCGTGCGCCGTGACAAGCTGGGGCCAGTCCGGCCCCGACTGATCGCCCGTCCGCAGAACCGTCGTCAGGATCAGGGAAAGAACGGTCGCCAGCACGGAACTGCCAAGGAACAGCGTCCCGACCCGCCGGGGATCCTGTGCAAGTATGGCCAAATGGCCCTCCGTTCTGGCTGGGGACCGTGCCCGTTGCGTCACCACCGATTATACAGCCGCATGGCTGGTGTTCAACATCGGGAAATGGCGCGGGAAGGTGGCCATCAACGCCGCATCCACATCCGCCATCGTGACGGGCAGCCCCAGATCGATAAGACTGGTCACGCCATGTTCGCGAATGCCGCAAGGAACGATTCCGTCGAAATGCGAAAGATCCGGTTCGACGTTGAGGCTGATGCCGTGAAAGCTGACCCAGCGGCGCAGCTTGACGCCGATGGCCGCGATCTTGTCCTCGCGCATGCTGCCATCAAGGTTCGGAGCCTTTTCTGGGCGGGTAACCCAGACGCCGACGCGGCCCTGCCGCCTTTCACCCCGTACGCCGAATTCGGACAGGGTATCTATCACCCAATCCTCCAGCGCGCAGACGAAGCGGCGCACGTCTCGGCCCCGTGCGTTCAGGTCCAGCATGACATAGGCCACCCGCTGGCCGGGACCGTGATAGGTGTACTGACCGCCGCGCCCCGCCGCGAAGACGGGAAAGCGGTCGGGGGCCACGAGATCCTGCGCTTGCGCGGATGTTCCGGCAGTATAGAGCGGCGGATGCTCCAGCAGCCAGATTGCTTCTGGTGCAGTGCCGGTGGCGATGCGCGCGACCCGGTCCTCCATCGCGGCAAGGGTTTGAAGGTAATCGGCGTGGCCGGGAAGGTGGGTCCAGTCCATCGAATGGCCTTTCGTCTGCTCGGGTCAGAGATGGGCGAATCCGCACGCGGTTACAATCGCCGAAATGGTGCAAGAATCCGCTTTTCATCGCTTGTGCCCTCGGCTACAAGCCCGTCACCAAGTCAAGACATGCGGTCATGGCGGAATTGGTAGACGCGCAGCGTTGAGGTCGCTGTGGGGTAACTCCCGTGGAGGTTCGAGTCCTCTTGACCGCACCAAAAATTACAAAAAGCCGTGCATCCTATTGGGTTGCACGGCTTTTGTCTTGCTGTGCCATGGTAACCGTGCCGGTTCTCTGCGGGACCCGAGTGCTTTCCGATGTGATGCCGGGGGTCTCGTCGCGATTCAGGACAACGACATGCAAGCCGCGACAGCCAGCGAACATTGGCAGATAAGCCGCTTGATTGAATGCCATGCTCAGCAAGCGGCGAATGTACGGGTTTCGCGTGGTATATGTGGCCTGGACAGGCCTGTCCTGGTCAAGGCTTCAGCATAGCTCTGCTGAACGATTTCATGCTGGCACCTTGCCACGCTCAGGTTGCCATCCGACAGGACTTCCCACCGCCTCAGGCCGAAGGATGGCTTCTGTGGCCTTTCGGGCCGATTCGGTCTTTGCGATGGAATAGTCTCGCACCTGATGATCCGGCGACATGTTCACGTCGCATCTTTGTCAGGGAAGCCGCCTGTTTTCATGCACGTCAGCCCTCGAGTATTGCCTTCCGCATGAATGTCATGCGGAAGGCGGTCATGTCATCGAGCTGCCAGAAATGCCTGCACGTCCAGCAAAATGAACTCGTTCCCTGCGGCCTTGCCGATTTCCCGCCCGCCGGAGAAGGGCAGGTTGTTGTCGTTCGCAACAAGGATATGCGTTTCGTCGACGCGGATCACATCCTCGATCGTCTGGAACGGGAAGCCGAAAAGCCCATCCACGGTATGTGGCGTCATTTCCGCCGGATCTTCGATCCGTAGCAGGTCCACATGCCCGATACGGTGCATGAAGCCTTCCGCGTCACGCTGGGCCGTATCGATCAGGACGATATTTTTCACCATGGCGGGGTTGGGATAACAGTCGGCGGAATCTCCGCCTTCGGGACATGCAGCCGCAGCATCACCCTCGCCTGCGTCGCGTTCGATCACCAAGGCGCGGGTTTCATCGATGAAATTGAAGTCGCCGATGGCCACCGCCCCTTCACCCAGTCGGAAGCGGAAACTTTCACCCGTCCACGCCTCAGCCCCGGTATCGAAGGTCATGACACGAAGGAAATCGCCTTCGGTTCCGGTTTCGGTCAGCAGCGGCTTTTCCAACATCGCCCACAGCAGGCCCGTGCCCGGTTGCAGCGCCATCCCTTCATATCCGCCCGAGCGTTGGACCCGGTAATCCTTGCCCGGTTGCGCCGGAACGACCGTGCCCGCCGTATCCGGACCCGACAGGACCTTGCCGTCCAACATCGTCGGAAACACGTCAAGGATGCGCCCGTCCGACGAGGCCTTGATGATCCACGGTCCGAATTCGTCCCCCAGCCAGATCGTGTCGTCCTGATACTGGATGCTTTCCGGATCGAAATCCGCGCCCGTCAGGTAACGGCGGTCCGTGCCTTCATACGCGATGCGGAACGGCACCTTGCGGTCGGGATCGTGAAGAAAGACATGGGCACGACGTTCCACCACGCCATTGGCGAAATCGGGATGCAGCTTGTGAAAGAACAGCAGCGCGTCGCCGCTGTTTGCCTTTGCGCCAAAGCCGTTATCCGTCAGCGCATAGATGCTTCCATCCTCTGCGCGGTTCATGGCGAATCCCGACATGCCCTGAAATGGCTGGCCGATGAAGGGCAGGGACAGGCCGGTCGGGTGCGCGCCATACGAACGGCCTGTATCGGCGGGTGCGCTCATCGGGGTGGCATTGGGTGTTTGCCCGGTGAACTTGCCGGAGATCCACGCATCCCGGGGGGCGTCCGCCGGCGGGGGCACCAGGGTCAGTGCAGGAATTTCCGCAAAGCCCGCAAGGCGGGCGGGATAGACATCTTCGGCCAGCGCGGGAAGGGCTGCGGAGATCATGAGAACGGCAATAACGGATTTCAGCATGGCGACCTTTTTCATCTTTGTCGAAAACGGGGTGTAGACCGTTCGCTTGACGATTCCGTGACGCGCCTTGGCAAAAGGAGGCGGGGCAGTGGGGCAACGTATTGTCAGGCCGTTCCGGTGTCGGTCTTTGCCGTTGCAGCCCCACCGTGCGGTGCCATTCCCCCGAATTAACCCTGCTCGAGGCACTTTCTCCTCAGGACAACGGAGCGGGCAGGCGATGGATGGATGCGGTTTGGCGCTTTGCGCGCTTGGGGTCGAAGGGGGGCGGACGGTCGTGGCCAGTGCCTTCGGAGGTCTGACACGCTGGGTCGCCTCGGACAGGCGACGTCTGCGTGATGCGGCCGTCGCCGTGGGCGGCGGGGCGGTTGCGGGCCATTACCTTTGGCCGATGGTCCTGTGGGCCGTCGGGATGGAGGAGACGCCCCATTCAATCGCCATGGCCGCCTATGTTGCGGGCACGCTGGGCATGTCCGGCGTCCGCACCTTCGCCGCGATCTTCGAGGCACGGGCGCAAAGGCTGCGCGATGCATGACATCCTTATCCGCCTGATCCGCGAGGAAAGCCGCGCCTGGGCGCTGGCCGTGTCGATCACCATCATCATCTGGGGGACCAACCTGTGACGAACCGTTTTCAAGGCCGCGCGGAGCGGCTGACCGACTACGACCTTCCTGAAATCGGCGCCCTCATTGGCGTGGGCGAGGACGAGTTGCACGCCGTCATCGAGGTGGAGACGGCGGGCGGCGGCTTTGACGCCAAGGGCCGTCCGCGCATGCTGTTCGAACCGCATGTCTTCTGGCGCGAATTGCCCGCCGCCAAACGCAAGGGGGCGGAACGCGCGGGGCTGGCCTATCCCGCATGGGGCGCGAAACCCTATCCCAAGGACAGCTATGCACGGCTGACGATGGCTATGCTGCTCGATCCGGTGGCGGCGCTGCGGTCTGCCTCCTGGGGTTTGGGGCAGATCATGGGGTTCAACCACAAGGCGGCCGGATACGACACGGCACAGGCCATGGTCGCAGCCTTCATGGATAGCGAGGCCGCGCAGCTGGAGGCGATGGTCCGCTTCATCCAGTCCGAAGGTCTGGATGATGAATTGCGTCGCCGTGACTGGTCCGCCTTCGCCCGCGGTTATAACGGCGCGGGATATGCCAAGCACGGGTATCACACCCGACTGGCGACGGCCTTCGCCAAGTGGTCGAGGATCCGCGACACGGTGGTGGCCGCATGAAGGTGTGGGCACTGCTGGCCCTTATCGCTTTGGTGGCGGCTTCGGCTGGGCAGGGGTGGCGGATGGGCCATGCCGCCGCCCGGACCGAGGCGGCGCTGTCCCTGTCCGCCGCTCGCGCCGACGCGATGCGCGCATCTGAACTGGCCGGCCGTGCCGAGGCCGCGCGCCTCGCACTGGCGGCCGAACGTGATCTGCTTGCCCTTGCCCTGGAGGATGCCGCCCATGCGGACCCTGATGCCGATACCGTTGCTTTGCGTCCTGACAGCGTGCGCCGCATCAACCGAAGGTAAGCTGGCACCGCCGCCCAGCCTGACCGTCGCCTGTCCCGCCCCTGTGGCACTTCCCGACCGCGCCCTGACGCAGGCGGAGGTGGAGTTGTCATGGGGACGCGACCGCAGCGCCTTGCGCGACTGCGGGGACCGGCTGGGGGCGCTGACCCTATGGCAGAATATTGAAACATATAAGACCCTGGGATATAGTCGGGAAAACAAGGGAAATCTTATGCCCAAGGCTTACAGCTACATCCGCATGTCCACCGCGCAGCAGCTAAAGGGTGACTCGCTGCGTCGTCAGGTGGAAGCCTCAAATAAGTATGCTGAGGAACATGGTTTAGAGATCGTCTCCGATTTCGAGATGTCTGATATCGGGGTGTCGGCTTTCAAAGGCGCGAACGTGACCGATGGGGCTTTGGGTCGGTTTCTGACTGCGGTTGATGCCGGAAAGATCGAAGTCGGATCATATCTACTTGTGGAGTCTCTGGACAGAATATCGAGACAAGACGTTTGGACAGCATTCGGACAACTGTCGTCCCTGATGAACAAAGGTATCATCGTTGTAACGATCAGCGATAGACAAGTCTACAGTAAGGCAGCTGGTCCCGAAATGACCTACGCTCTCTACTATGCCATCTCTGTCCTCATACGGGCGAACGAAGAGTCCGAAATGAAATCCAAGCGGGTCGGGGCTGCATGGCAGAACAAGCGCAAGATTGGCGGTTCGGTCAAATTGACCGCAAAATGCCCGTCTTGGCTTACTCTATCCAATGATCGGAAAACGTTCATTGTTGATGAAGCGAAGGCAAGTATCGTTCGCGAAATCTTCGATATGGCATCGAATGGAAAGGGCGGCCCTTGGATCACCCGCGACCTGAATTTGCGTGGTGTCCTTACAATATCCAAGGCTCCTGTCTGGTCGCAGACATACGTCACGTGGATCATCAAAAATAGAAATGTGATTGGAGAGTATCAACCCTGCATACTCAAAGATGGGGAAAGAGTATCATCGGGCGAACCTATCAGAGACTACTATCCGGCCATCATAGATGAAGATGTATTCAACGCTATTCAAGTCGCTCGGAAGGCCCGTGTCCATCATGGCGGAAGGAAATCCACAACAACGGGAAACCTTTTCGCCCACGTTGCCAAATGTGGCTACTGCGGGTCATCCATGAAATACTACGCCAAACTAGGCAAACAGTATTACATCTGCCTTGGGGCTAAGATGGGGGCAGGGTGCCAAAATGGTAGGTCTATCCGATACGAACCCTTCGAGAGAGCCTTCCTGAAATTTGTGAGAGATATTGATCTTCACTCTCTGGTTTCGGGTGTTCGTAAAGGGGATGAGATTGCGGCAGTGCGTGTGGCAATCGAAGTAGGAAGTGATCAGGTCAAGTCCCTCAAGAGCAAGATTAGCGCATACCTTCTTCGGATCGAGGATCAGCCGTCCCTAGAAGAATTTCTGACGGCTCGGATGTTGGAACTCCAAGCGGAAGCTGCCCAGGTAGCGGATCAGGTGAAGGCTAATCAAACCAGACTAGCGGCCCTGAGTAAGTCGATCATCGAGGTTTCTGATGACGAGATTGATAACCTCATTACCATGTTCAGCATGGATGGGGACGGAGACAGGTTCATGCTGTCGGAGCGAATTAAGTCTGTTGTGTCGAGAATTGACCTCTTTACTGTTGGGAAGATTGAAGAATCGGCTGCTATCAAAATGGTAGAATCGTCGGGTCTTCCACCGGACGAAATCGCTAAAGTTGTAGATGCATTAATCGAAACTGCCAAAAATGGGTTCGCTTCGAAGCCTCATTTCCGTGTCACTCTGAAAGATGGAGATGTCCAGACTGTGACGCCTGATCCTATGGACGGAAGTAAGATCAAAGTTTCCGTAAGGGGTGGGAAACAGCGACATATCGAATTCGAATGAAGGTCATTGACAATCGTTGCGGAAGGCGTAATTCGGATTCAGAAATCCACGAAAGGATAAGACGATGGCTACCCTTCCTACCTACGAAATGCTTCTGAAAGCTTCGCATGGCGATCTTCTCACCCTGCAAGCAAACGTCACAAAAGCGATTGCTGAGACAGAACATACGAACCGCAAATCGGCCATTTCTGAACTGCAAAACAGGGCGCGTGAACTCGGATTCGACCTGCATTCCCTACTGAACGACGCTTCCGCCAAGGGCAAAGGTAAAGGTGCTTCCGAACCGAAGTATAAAGATGCGAACAGCGCAACCACTTGGACAGGTCGTGGACGCAAACCGCAATTCGTATCCGATCACCTTGCTTCGGGCGGCAATCTGGATGACCTTCTCATCAAGTGAGGAAGTCTCCGTTTGCTCGGCTCATGGATTGGCTGACACGCAAGCTGGTCCAACGATATAAGGGTCGGAACTACCCACCAAAGTGAACGAAGCCCCTGTCCTCGCGGATGGGGGCTTTTTCTATTCTAGCAATGATTGGGATATTGGCCTTCCAGCACATGCCTTCCTTCGCTCATGACTCTCCCATTTTCATCTACGTTTCCCGACATGATAATTACCGGAATGTTTACGTGCATCCGACTGATAAAAGTGATTTTCGGTTTCGGCTCATCTCCCCAGTTATAAAGACACAATCCGCAACCTACGCCGTCGAAATTATCAGGTAAGATTACAAAGACTTCCTCCCCATCAACCTTTGTTTCTTTATTATTGAACTCATCGATTGCCTCTTGCACGAGTGAGTTGACGTATCTGCTCCGGCAGTCGAAGTCCTGTTCTTCGGCGTAGTGATCGAAATAGTTGATGACGATTGGCTGAATGTCAAAATCTTCGGTTTCGTCAGTGGTCAATTCAATAGAGTTATCGTTCATGTTTAGCCTTTCAAAGCTTTCTTCCTCCGCCGTTATTGGCTCGGTGAGGAAGTGATAAGGCCAATCCTGCTTAATTGTCAAATCTGGGGCAATTGAAAAGCGGCAAAAATAATTTACGCAATTCTATTATTTCGCCATGAAAGGCATTTATCGTAATTGGCTTAATTGTCTATAGATGGATTTCGTAGAAGTCCGCGATCCAAAAGTGATTGATTTTGATAAGGGATCGAAAATACCGGGAGAATATCCTTTGAGAATAAAATACGAAGAATCTTTTTCCGATATTGGGGCAATTTTTACTTGGAGCCGTGGGGGCATTCATGCCTTCCTGTGAAAATAAGGGATTTTTGAGGCTACAGCCGCCCGAACCGTCGCGGAGGCCATACCCTCATCCGAACGTTGCCGATGATATCCGTAACCGGAACAGGTCCGAAGTAGCGGCTATCCCGACTGTTCCCGCGATCATCCCCAAGAACGAACACATGCCCATCAGGAACGATCCTAAGAGGGGCATTGGATGCTTTTCCCGTTATGGTGCTGATCCGGCATGAGATGCCGTCTGTATGCGTCTCTATGGCCGTCTGATCAGCAATGCGTGTCTGGGCAAGGGGAACCCCATCAATGAAGACCATACCCCTTCGGACAAACACTTCATCACCCGAAAGACCTATGACCCGCTTCACTGATGGTTTGCCCGTCTCGGGGTTCATGAAGACGATGATGCTACCGCGACGGAGGCGCTTGCCTGATGATGCCCATACTACATCCGCAACGCGGAGGGCGGGCGACATGGAATCTGACTGGATGCGGAAGAGCGTCATGCTGCCAGCCTGTAACGACCATTGCACGAGCCGGATACGAAAACGTTTTTAGCAATTGCGTTTGTCATCAGGTCAATTGCCATGTTTCTATCGCCTATCTTTGTTTCAAGAAAATCTACCACTGCACCTCTCTGGAATTCATCTCTTCCGCGAGTCACCGTCATATCAAGAAACAGGTTTTTAAATTTCCCTTCTGGTGAAATGTCCTCAACATCAGTGTCATCTAACTCAACCCAATTACAAATGTCCTCATCAGTTCTAGATATAAAGCCTGCGGTTCTTAGATTGCCCCAAACTCTTTGAAGCTCATCTTCGGTAAATTGTGATTTCACGAACCGCTCTTTAATATTCTCTAATATATTGGAATTGCTTCGTGCGAGTGAACGAAGGGTATTGCAGATATACTTCGAGATTGCTTCATCTTTATTTGCTGCGGGTTGGTTCGTTTTCTTGCGGTCCGCCTTCGCCTTCTTAGGTTCGGGTAATTCCATACCGCATTTCTTCATTTCTGCTTCAAGGCCAGCACGTTTGATGACTTCGGCGGAGTCATAAGGATCAGCAAGTTTCATCTCATTCGTGCAAAAGGCTATGAAGCAATGGTAGATTGATTTTATACGGTTTTCTTTTTTGGTGCTATGAGGATCAATAACCTTCTCAGCATGTTTGAAAAGATATGCATTGGTTAATGCCTGTTTCTGGGGTTCAGACAACGCTTTGTCAAGTTTGGCTAGGTATCGGGCATACTTGATGAAAAGCTTCTTGAGGAAACCCTGCCGCTTCTTGTGATCCTTGATCTTTAAAAATGCGTCTTGAAGTTTCTTGTGGGCTGCAATGGAGCGATACGAGCGATTACGATTCTTATACTGTTCTCTGCACAGTTTGCTGCAATGAGCGGAAGGACGGCCACCCATGGGATTCTTAATATATTCAAATTCATTTTTACAGTTGGTGCATCTGCAAACGACAACTGTTCTTTCTGATGAGACTGCCTCTGGCATGTTCAATTCCTCTATCGCTAATTTTCTATAATGGTTTGTGCGATTTGGAGAACTGCATTTTCGGTTCTGAGTGTATCGGCGGCGGGGGATCAATCCCGCCGCTTCAACGAACCATTAGAAAACGCGAGAGTAAACCTCATCGACTTTGTATATAGGAAACAGCGAATTTCCACGACATCACGGACCATGCCTGATCAGTGTTTCGTCTCTGATATGAGTGAGGATTTTTCCCATGAAGGAATTGAGAGGCTGTCCACCATCTACAGGGGAATCACTATAGAGGTGCCGATTTTTCGTCAAGCCCTATGATTCTCAGCCAAAATTTGAATCTTTACTATGGGGTGAAAGTTTACGAGTCTTCGGAAAGGAGGTTGAATCTCCAAAACGGGGTTAAATGTCCAATAATGGAGGTTGAATCTCCAAAAATAGGTTATGGCTCCAATATTATAGGTTATGGTTCCAAAAATAGGGTTATGGCTCCTTCTATTACTACGTAATAGAGTCGGCTTGTAAGAGCCTTAGACAATATAGAAATGCGCCTTCGCTTGCGCCCCTTGGGACGCTGCTTCGGCTCATCGAATGAAATGATTTGTCATGGATGAAGAACTTCATGGAAGAAATCATTCATGGGATATTCATCGGGGCATGAAGAAATTTAAATTTATTACGATGATCGATGAGGATCAAAATCCCTCATGGGATAAGACATTCAAAGGTTCATTCCTCCCTCTGGTCGTCATGAACGCCTACGGCATTTTCCATTCCGTCATGAATATCAGCTGGATTCAAAACTTCATGGGTAAAGGTTCAAAAGCCGCTACGCGGACATGATGTCATCCCTAACGGTCTGACCTCATGCGATTACTGTTCATTTTAGTTCTCACTGATTGATTTGGAGGGGATCAAATCCCTATGGGCAAGTCATTGATTCGAAACGTCTTATTATTTCCTTGTTTTAAATCGACTTTTAGCAAGGAAATAATGCATACATCCCCATATCCCGTGATAACTGCAAATCTATTCAATTTTAGGTCTTTCAAACCATTGATTTGAATAGATTATTTAACGGTGATTTTTGGGGTTTTTCAGTCAGTGTCGAATAATCAGCATCCTGACCAATCAGGCACTTCATGGGCAAGGATTGTCCTTCGCCGCGCTGCGGCTCAGTCCCTCAAGCCCCTCTCCCCGTTCCGCTGGCCCTCTCCCCGCGTCCTCGCGGGTGGGGCAGGGTTCCGGTCGCGCCTGCCAGTCATGCCGCTTGCCGTAGGTCGCCAGTGCTGTCTAAGGTTGTGTGCCGCACCATCGCGGTAGAGTGACTGGATGCCTCATGATGAAGACTCCTATCCTTGCCCTGTCTCTGCTTTTCATGCCCATGGCTGTATCGGCTCAAGAGGCACCAGATTTACCCTTGGCCTTTGGCAATGATTATCTGAAAATATGTGAGAACCCGACTACTGATATGTCAAAAGGTCTGTGTCTGGGATGGTTCGCAGGCTTGTATAATGGTCTGCAACTAGGGACATGGGCATTTGTCGGGCCTGAGGAAGCTCCTGACGGATATAACCCATTAGAGCCTTATGGGGTGTGTATCGGTGAAGGTGTGCAGAATGGTCAAGTGATGGATATCTTCGTGAAGTATCTGAAAGACCATCCTGAACAGCGTCATTACACGTCTTCATCGCTTTTTGTGACTAGCTTATCCGAAGCTTTTCCTTGTGGGGATGGTGAATAACTTCATCGCCCTGCGGCTTACCTCTGACTTCACACCGCGCTTGCCGTGCTGGCCTCAGCATGACTAGGGTAGGGTGCCGCACCGTCGCGGTTGCCCTACATGACGGGTGTTAGCCGTGCGCCTACTTCGCTTCGCCTTCTTAGCCCTGTCCCTTCCCACCGTGTCCGTTGCTGCACAATGCAACGAAGCTGATCAACACATAGCGGTCATCAAAAGTGAGATGGTCAGATATGATCAATCAGTTCGGGTTTATGCTCTGACTCAGGTTCGGAGAAACATAGAAGCGCAAGCGCCCAGAAAGATGAACGCACTTTCGGAAGAAATCTCGCGTAAGCTTTATGTCGTCACTACCACTAATACCTATGAGAACGATATTGCGAAGGCTAATGCCCGATTGTGTTGAAAAACTCGACAAAGCGTTTCAAGCTGTCGTCTCCTTGGAATGTTATCCCGCGATCTACGCCCCTTGGCTCATATTGCCGCGGCCTTTCCAGATTGGAGGGACAGCGTTCTGGTTTGCGGATGCTTCAAACCAGCCAGTCGAGTTTTTCAACAGTATCGCCCAATACCCGCAATTCGCTACCTGTCTGGAACAGGCATCGCCCTCGGGGCAGTGTGTATCAGTGATCAATAACGCAATGAACCTGATCATCGCGCCCTGCACATTGGACCAGTTAGAAGAATGAAAATGACTTCGCAGGCCAAGCAACTTCTTACAATGCTCGTGCTTCTCGTTCTAGGATTTGGGTTTCTATGCTGGTATCTGCCAAACAATATCGAAACGGCGTTCTTGAGTAATCTGACTCTCATGGGGTTCATGATCGCAGGATTTTTCTCTGTTTCGGCATTGACCTCCCCATGGCGCGATTGCTTTAAGGTTTCGCTGATCTTTGCCGCAATATTCTGTCTGATCTTGCTGCCATTCATCCTTGCTGTCGGTAGTAATATGAATCAGCTATTCATTTATCACGCTTCACCCGTTATCATCTGTGCATTCCTTCCGCCTGTAGTTGGAATGATCAGATATTTTTCGTGGAAGTGGGGATATTCTGAATATCGTTAATCGCAACCATTATGGTGTCCACCGCATGAAGCCGCTTCTAGCCCTCGCCCTCATTTCGATAGCTTCGGCTGGTCATGCTGACGAACTAACGCAAAACGAGATGGACCTTTGCGGATACGCCTTGCAAATTCATGTCGATCAACTCTCGCTCATATCTGAACTCTACCAACTTGTTCAGGAAGGAAAGGAAGCGTCGTCGCCGGATGCTCGTTTCCGTCTGGACGAAGAGTCGGCGAACCTGATGGGTTCGATCCTAGAAGAAAAATATGCTAGTTCTCAGACTACTGATGGTGAATTGGATCGTCTTTGCGGCTTCGAATGATCATCCATAGGGTAGGGCCTGAACCTTCACCCTTGCCGATCACTACGTCGCAACAGCCGTATGCCAGACTGTAGACACACAACGTCATCGGGGTATGCCCCTATCGCCTGTTCATATGCCCCTACCGCGACTGCATGATGTTCGGCAGTGGCGACATCCCTGATCATGTTGCCCGCTTGATCACGAAGAACGATCCTGTAAGTAGCCGCGAACAGCTTCCCAACCTCTCGCCCCATGTCAGGCGTCCTCAGGCATGGGAACGGACACGGGTAGGGGCAAGGATGCCGGAAGGGCTACATCGCCACGGACGGGCATCACAGGCAGCGTGACTTCATGCAAGGCCGCATGAAACGCCTTACGGGTCATCATCCCATCATGGGCATCCACAATCGCCAGAAGTGTTCTCAAATCATCGGTCAAGTGTGACGCGACCCATGACTGATCAAAGATGCCCATGACCTATGTTCTCCCTGATATGAGCGATGAGAACAAAAGGGGACGAACAAAGAACGTCTGGCAAGCCCGAAGGCGGGGACCGGATGGGCACCCGCCTTCATGATTCCGTGTATCAACCGTAGACTGCAGTGGATTTGCCGTATCACGTAGGCTGAGGTATAGCGGCATTCATTTCAGAAATTACAGTTTCTATTGTTTCCCGTATAATTTTCAGTTCGACCAGAAAAAACTCTCTACGCTTAGTAATTCTATAATTTTGTAATCTGAGATGCACTTCCTGCTCGACTATTCTGGGACGCTTCACCTTCCAATCAATAACAACATTGAAGTGATCAATTACCCCTGATGCAGAATCCAACCCTTTAGCACGGCTTTCAGAATCGATAGTTGTAAAGCCTACCTTAAAGATATTTCTTTTATGACTGCTATTGCGCATAATGTAGACTATGCCTTGATTATCATTTTGATCTTTAATTTGCACAACAGCTTTCGCTGGTAGCTCAGATGGGTTTGATCCGACGATTTCTGACCATGATTCAGTAACCGTCACCCAAGTTCGCCCGTAAACTTCTTCTCCATTCTTTCCAGCACCGCTACTACCCATGCTGAGCTTTTTCCAGTAGCCACCACTCTCAATTTTTAAAGGAAGTGGTTCCATAATATACTCGTTTGCTGCAGGGCTCGAAGCGAGTATAGTCCGTAATTCTGCATATTTTCGAGCTTGGGGAAACTGCTCTTTGTTTATCTTTCTTACAATTGATTCATTTTTATTGATGAAAAGATCGGTTGGCTGCCGAGATAATCTGATCTCGTCATGATCCAGAAGAAATTTCATGCTTTGTGGAATTTGAGATAGCAGAACAAAAGCTGCTTCGTTCAATTTTAGAACTTGAGAAGCTGCGTCAAAATGCTCGCTGAGCCTCTGCGAATCGAAGTTGAACGCTTTTCGTAGTTCGATATATGTTTCAAGGGAATCCGTGGCGATATCAAATGTATCCTTCTGCTCGTGAAGGATATATCGGGATAATATTGTTTCTCTCTCCAAGTCGTAATTCATTAGATATATTAATGGCTGTCTGTTCGTATCATCAAAGAAATCTTCGTCGTTTGTGTCTATCTCGTCTCGTAAATTAGTAAGAAACTCTTTTGCAGGGTGTATTTTGTCCTTGTCTATTCGAACTTTCGGTTCATTAGTTTGGGTCTTGACAATCGACGAAAGCCCCATAATCGAAATTTCCGCACCATGTTTAACTATCGAAGCTCCGTGAAACCGGATATCTCTGTCAAATAAAGACATATCCATATGTCCGCCGCGGAGGTTTATATGGTAAATCCGACCATCTTCGACTAAGCTATTTGGTATCGTATTTCCTGCGGGCGTATTTGGTTCTGTTAGGTGATCCATCAACACGTTCGCATCAACTAATAGATTGGTTTCGGGAAGCATCTCTAAAATCAACTCAGGAAATCCAGGTTGAACAAAACTCTCTAAGATACGATAAGATACTGGCTGCTGATCACCACGTCCTAGAAGAATTCTATTATTATACTCAGCAATAAAGCTCCTTAATTTTTGATCTAAAGGTAGACCAGCTCCATTCATACATTCACATCTACTGATAAGAGATGCACGGCGTGATATATTTTCTGCTTGTTTATGGTTTATGCCGGGTAAGCTGAAATTGGCAGGTGGGCGGAAGCTTAAAACTTTAGCAAGCAACGAAAATCTATCGGCTCTAGTTCTCATGTTGAAATATCTTTTTTGAAATTGTTTTGTGAATAATTTTCGGCAGCAGTCGAGATGCAGCTAATGAGCTTTTGTTTCGAGTCTATGTCCAAGTCAGCGCGTCATGCTACAAGAGTTTTACCTACTCCGATTATCATTATTGTCGGAGTCACCCATGTCCAATGAAAAGAATGATTAGTCATCATCCCGCCGCACGGAAACCAGTTTTTTCTGCAAAAACAGGATAATCGTTCGCAATCGAAACATGGGAATGTGTATCCGGTGCTACGTCCTACATGGCCGGATCACACAAGGCAGGGATGTCGATCGCTGGATTCCATGCGCCCACTGAGGAACCGACGATCTTACTAATCTCCGGTTGCTTTGCTCCGACTGCCATAGCGGGAAAACAAGCTACGAAACCAAAGACCGTGTAGGGTTTCCGCCTGAAATATCATGGCAAGATAGATGGGAAATTCCCGAGCCGGACTGGGCAACTATCATCAAAAAGCTGACAGACGAATTCATGAACGGAAGGGGCTTCTTGCCTTCTACATACATACCCCGACGGAACACGAAGGGGATGATCAATGAGACGTATAACGGCAAACCCTTCACATCCAAAAACATCGGTGATCATGTGGCCTTAGTCTACCTGGTGACAGACCGTCTTACTGGCAGGAAGTATATTGGCCTCAAGACCATCTTATGCAAACGCACCTTACCGGCACTGAAAGGCTCTACACGCAAGCGTAAGAAGATCTAGAAGTCAGTCATCTTACCGGCGAAGTAGGAAGTCACCACATCTATCTCAGATGAACACGGTCTGAACAGGACGGATGAAAAAACCTATCGGGTCTCTAACTTTGGCGGGTTGGAAAAATAAAGTAACTCGCAAACGCAGTAAATTAGTAAGGAGGAATCTATTAATGCAAACGATTTTCATACGATAAAAACGCATTTCTTCTGACCATCTGAAGTAAAAATATCTAATATTTTTCGGTTTTTGTTTAATAAACTAATAATTTAAATTTAGTTAACGGTAATAAATAATTAGTGAAGTTCGGGTCTCGCCTGATATAGCTGGTCTAGCCAAATCATTTAGACGATAATCGAAAGAATTTTATAAGAATCATTGATCAATGCGGTTTTGACGTGATATATTTAATCGTAATAAATTTATCCACGGCGTGATAATTGCATAGTAAAAAAAATAATTTGGCAGGCATCAACCGGATAAATCTCAAGGGACAAAATGGAAAATAATCACCGACGTGAAAATTCATTCGGAGAAGACTTCTTTGATGGTCATGTGCGTCTGGCACGGGAGCTGGATACGCAGGCTCTCCTTTTCGCTCTTTATGAACGGTGCGAAGATACACCAAGGTTTATTCAAGATTTCGATAGAAGCATAAGTCAAATGAACGTATTTTATGAGAGGCGCAGGCTTGCAAGTCTTTTGAATAACCTAGGAGAAATGATTTTACTGGCGACTGACATCTGCTGGGAGCGAGGAATTCGCTCGAACGGCCACGACGATTTATCATTGCGGGAAATGCGCGATTTGGCAGTTCAAAGCTTAGAAGAAGGCTTAAAACGCGCCAAGCGTTTCCGTGCGGCAAGTTCTCACTTAGAAACTACTTTGGATCAATAAAATGAATAATGTCAGGAAAGGCTGAATAGTCTTTTAAATGGGATCAAAGAAGACCTTAAGAAAGGAATTATCTTGACTCTATTACTGCCCGAGATGCTCTCCAAGAAAAAGTGGAAAGAGCTTCCACTAGGCCGTGTTGACAAAAGGGATTCCGCTGATCGGCAGTCTGTGATTCAAGCTCTTCTCCACGTGGGAGACGAAGTTGGTGCGCAAGCTGATATCTGATGATGAGTGGGGCTTCTTCGAACAGTT
>Ga0265797_10001130_pt1 | contig 47694 bp, 39 predicted proteins | sample P2T30metagenome_FD_192433 | JGI IMG/M metagenome (GOLD analysis project Ga0265797, IMG submission 192433) | Plant litter microbial communities from East Loma Ridge, Irvine, California - P2 T30 | ecosystem: Environmental > Terrestrial > Plant litter > Unclassified | place: USA: California...
CGACAAGCGCGAAATCGACGCCATCGTCGAGACCTTCCGCACCGCGATCATCGACAAGGACGTCGACCGCTTCATGACGCTGTTCCTGCACGAAGACATCACCTGGACCGGGACCACCAGCCGCGACACCATCGCACGCATCGCCGCGGCTGAAAAGGACAGCGGCCGTCCGCTGCCGAGGAAGTACTTCAACGGCAAGCCACGCAAGTTCATCGAAGGCATCGCCAAGGATAAAGAGGCGCTGGCGGAAACCTTCGAGAACGTGCGGATCGACAGCGATGGGGAGGTGGCCCAGGTCTGGTTCGACTACAGTTTCATGGTCGGCGGCAAACGCCAGAACTGGGGCAAGGAAAGCTGGCAGATGGTGCGCACCGACGCCGGCTGGAAGATCGCCGCCGTGGTGTGGTCGATGACCTTCGAACCGGATCCGCCCGAGAAAAAGAACTAGCAGGCGGTCGGCTTGAGCCGCTCCACCTCGAGCCCGAACGCCGGACGCAGGCGCGTGCCGACCACGTTGCCGATGAAGGCGAACACCAGCCACAGCCAGCCGTGCAGGCTGCCCGACACGATGCCGCTGAAGTAGGCGCCGATATTGCAGCCGTAGGCCAGGCGTGCGCCGTAGCCGAGCAGCAGGCCGCCGACGATGGCGGCCACCAGCGAGCGGCGCGGCAGACGCCACACCGGTGCGTAGCGGCCGGCCAGGGCGGCCGCCAGCATCGCGCCGAGCACGATGCCGATGTCCATCACCGACGTGACATCCTGCGCGATCGGTGCGGCCAGCGCCGCGGCATTCGCCTTGGCCGACCAGTAGGCCCAGCCGGCCACGTCGATGCCGACGAATTGCGCGGCCTTGGCGCCCCACAGCGCAAATGCCGAGGTCACGCCCCATGGACGTCCGGCCAGCGCCAGCGTGGCGAAATTGAGCAGCACCAGCGCGAGCGCGCCGGCCATCAGCGGCCACGGGCCGTGCAGCCATGGCGAGGCATGCGGCGGCTGCACGTGGGCGGCGACCAGCTTGCCGTGGCGGCGCTTCTCGACCATGACCGTGACGATCGCGATCAGTGCGAAGACCGCCCAGTTCAGCGCCAGCGCCGGCGCGGCGCCGAGTTCCTTGACCAGCGAGATCGGCGACAGTTGCGGCATCGACGTCCAGAACGGCATGTGGGCGGTGCCGATCAGCGAGCCGACGATGAAGAACAGCAGCGTGACCATCATGCGGGTGCTGCCGCCGCCGGCCGTGTACAGCGTGCCGGACGCGCAACCGCCGCCGAGCTGCATGCCGATGCCGAAGATGAAGGCGCCGATGACCACCGAGGTGCCGGCCGGCGACACCAGGCCGCTGACCGGTGTGCCGAACAGCGTGCCGGCGGACAGCGCCGGGAAGAACAGCGCCACGCCGACGGCCAGCATGACCATCTGCGCGCGCAGGCCGGCGCCGCGGCCGTCGGCGATGAACACGCGCCAGGCCGAGGTGAAGCCGAAGGCGGCGTGGTACAGGGTGACGCCGAGCAGCGCGCCGACGATGTACAGGGCGGCCTGGATGCCGCTGACGACCTGCGCCAGGTACAGCGCGCCGATCACGATCAGGAACAGGGCGACGCCGAACGGCTTGAGATTGACAGCGGGCCGGCGCGGCAGGGAAAGAGAAGCTGAAGTAGACATGAAGAATAAGGATGATGCAGGGATAACCCGCTATTTTCGCTTATTTCGCATTTATCTGCAGGACGCTGGCGATGCTGCGGGCAGCTGGCCGGCCAGGATCAGCGAGGCCGGCTTGCCGCTACGCGGGTCGAGCGGCTCGCGCAGGTCGGCCAGGCGCAAGCCATGCCGTTCGAACAGCGCAACCCAGCTCGCGACCGTGCGGAAGTACCAGGGCGGCGCGTCGCGAAAATCGCTGCTGAAGCCTGCCCAGCTGCCGGCGCGCCAGCCATCCAGATACGGCGCGTCACCGCAGGCCATGAACGGATGCACGGTCTGCACTACCAGGTGCCCGCCCCGGCGCAGGAAAGTCGGCGCCGCCCGGAACAACCCGTCGACGGCGTCGTTCCCGATCAGCGAGAAATTGCAGACCGCGATATCGGCGCCGAGCGCGAGCTGCCCGTCCGCGATCTGCTCGTAGGTGAGCACGCGAAACTCGCCACCGCCCGCCTCCCTCGCCTTTTCGACCAGGCCGGGGATGGCATCCACGCCCACCATCGCTACCTCCGGTAAAGCGCGCACCAGCCAGCCTTCGCCGCAACCCAGGTCGACGCCGCTGCGCGGCGAGAACGCGCGCACCGCCTCGACGATCGCCGCATTCGTCACCAGCACGCGGCTGGCGATGTCGCCGCCGCGCACCGCCGCCGTCCACGGCGCGGCATTGCGCGACCAGGCATCCAGGACGGCCGCATCGGATCGTTCGGTCATCGACGTCTCCTCGAGGTTGTCAGCCGATTATGCGCGCGTGCGGTCATCCCGACAACGGCCTACAATGCCGCATGGCGAACATCAATCCAGCGGAAGTCGAATTCAGCGCGATCCGGGCCCAGGGCCCGGGCGGGCAGAATGTCAATAAAGTCTCGTGCGCGGTGCACGCGCGCCTCGACGTCATGGCTTCGTCATTGCCGGCGCAGGTCAAGGAGCGCTTGCTGGCGCTGCGCGATGCGCGCATCACCCAGGAAGGCGTCCTGGTGATCAAGGCCCAGCGCTCGCGCAGCCTGGAACAGAACAAGGAAGACGCGCTGCAGCGCCTGCAGGCCCTGGTCGACCAGGCTTCGTTCGTGCCGACAGTGCGGCGCGCGACCCGGCCGACACGCGGCTCGCAACTGCGCCGGCTCGACGCCAAGACGCGCAGCGGCAAGACCAAGGCGCTGCGGGGCAAGGTCAGCGATTAGGCTGCCTGGAACGGATTGTGCATGCTCGCCATAAGCGATCCCGCAGGTCGCCGCTCGAGCCGGTCCTGCAACCCGCGTAAGACGTTTCAGGTGTCAGCGGCTCAGTGAAGGATGCCAGTATTCATTACGGCGCATGTTGAACTGGTAAAGGTTCAAGTCCTCCTTGGGCACGATCGCGACATCCAGGGAGGTCGCCATGGAACCGTTGAAGGAAATGGATCCAATGGACGACAAGGGCGCTCCGGTCCGCGGTATTTCAACCCCAAAAAAATTGACGGAGAAACCGTCCCCATTTCTCTTACAAGCAATTGTGAAGCGTCCAAGATAGCTGCCTTTCAGGTAGCTGCGGACAAATGCTGTCGCGCTGATGTCATGGTTGTTGCCATCCACATACAAAGACAAGGCGCCACGCTCTTCTACCAGCCTGATCTCACGGTCATAACATTTTCCCTCGAGTACAGCCCTTTCCATCTGCGGCACGCGATAACTGTCATCTGCATTCACAATCACGGTCGCGCTGAGCAACAGGGCTTTAAACATCATCATCTCCGACTAACTGATTATCGCAGCCACCCAATGACGGCCCATCGATATTTGAGATCGGTCTGGCAACAGCATGCAGCCGCCAACGGCAGACCGGCGCCGCACCCTGCCCAAAAGCGAAGCAGTGCGAGCCGTTACGATATCAAGCGGGGTAACACGAAAAGCGCGCGAATTCTCACGCATTCGTCCGTCAATGTCCGGAAGGCGTTTGCACACCATCGTGCTTGTCGTGTGCCGCGAACCGGCTCACCAACGTCGCACTGGCATCATTCAGTCCATGCACCTCAACATTCACACCCGCACGGCGGTACTTGAACACCACCTTGTCCAACGCTGCAATCGCCGTGATATCCCAGAAATGCGCCTGACTGACGTCGATATGCACCGTTCCAGACGACCCGTCAAAAGCGAATGAATGCACCAGTTGATCGGATGAGGCAAAGAATACCTGTCCGCGCACCGCATACCGGCGCACCCGACCACCCTTCTCGTCATGGCGCTCGACCAGCAACAACTGGCTGACCTTCTGCGCAAAGAAGACGCCCGACAACAGCACCCCGGTCAGCACGCCCTGCGCCAGGTCGTGGGTGGCGACGGTGACTGCAACGGTGGCCAGCATCACGATGCTCGAACTCTTCGGATGCGCGCGCAGGTTGCGCATCGAATTCCAGTCGAACGTCCCGATCGACACCATGATCATCACGGCGACCAGCGCCGCCATCGGGATCTGCCGGACCCAGTCGCCCAGGAACACGACCAGGACCAGCAGCACTACACCGGCCGTCAGCGTCGACAGCCGTCCGCGTCCACCCGACTTCACGTTGATCACCGACTGCCCGATCATCGCGCAGCCGGCCATGCCGCCAATAAAACCTGTGGCGACATTGGCGATGCCCTGGCCCACGCACTCGCGGTTCTTGTCGCTGCGCGTGTCGGTCATGTCGTCGACGATGGTGGCCGTCATCAGCGATTCGAGCAGGCCGACCACCATCAGCGTGACCGAATACGGCAGGATGATCCGCAGGGTCTCGAGGTCGAACGGCACGTTCGGGATCAGGAATGAAGGCAGGCTGTCCGGCAGGCGGCCCATGTCGCCGACGGTGCGGATATCCAGCCCCATGGCGATCGACACGCCGGTCAGCACCACGATGGCGACCAGTGGCGACGGTACGGCGCGGGTGATGCGTGGCAGTCCGTAGATGATCGCCAGACCGGCCGCGGTCACCGCGTACACGTGCCAGGTCACGTTCGTCAGCTCAGGCAACTGCGCCATGAAGATGAGGATGGCCAGCGCGTTGACGAAGCCGGTGACCACCGAACGCGAGACAAAGCGCATCAGGCGACCGAGCTTGATCCAGCCGGCGCCGATCTGCAGCAGGCCGGCCAGGATAGTCGCAGCCAGCAGGTAATCCAGGCCATGGGTCTTTACCAGCGAAACCATGACCAGCGCCATCGCGCCGGTCGCGGCCGAGATCATGCCCGGGCGCCCGCCGAAGAACGCGATCAGGGTCGCGATGGAAAACGACGCGTACAGGCCGACGCTGGGGTCGACGCCGGCGATAATGGAAAAAGCGATCGCCTCGGGGATGAGGGCGAGTGCGACGACCGTGCCCGCGAGCAGGTCGTTGCGGACATTCGAAAACCAGTCCTGGCGAATAGTGAAGAGAGACATGCGTGATCCTTCCCGGCCGGGCGGCCAGGCAAAAATGGGAGGCGCCGCGTGCGCGTGCGCAGCGGCGTTGCGAATCGGCGCAAGAACGCCAGCGGCGCCGCAAAGGCAGTCGCCAGCGATTCAGCACCGAGGGAAGGAACGCGTTATGGAGGTGTGACGGAACAGAAGTAACCGCGCGGCAGCCCGGCGCCGGGCCAGGAGATGGCCTCGAGCGCTACCCGCGTCAGCAGCACGCAGTGCACAGCGTGCCTGGTGCGCGGCGTCGGGGGTGGGGTGTGGAGGCAAACGGTCATGGGTCGTCATTGTGCAATGCAGCGCACGCGAGCGTCAAGCAGCTGGCGACGCGTTTCGGCGCGTTTCGGTAAACTGAACCCATCCGCTGCAACCGTCCAACATCCATGAAATCCCAGTACCGCCTGCCCGTCGTCCTGGTCGCCGTGACCGCCGCCGCGATCACCGCCGCCTTCATCATGCAGCCCGCCTCGCAACACGCACCGCCGCCACCGCCACTGATCTCGCTCGAGAAGATGGGCCACCTGGTGTCGCTCAGGATGAACTACGCCGACGTCATCGAGTTCACCCAACCGAACGCGGTCGACATCCCGTGGTCGCAATGGGAGGTGCGGCTTGGCAGCACGCGCGTGCTGCTGGTCGCGCGCGGCGACTGCACCGTGGCCACCGACCTGCGTCAGGCCAGCTATACCGATATCGACGAAGCCGCGCGCACGCTGACGATCGCGCTGCCGCCACCGGCGCCGCTGCAGGCGCGCATCAACCATGAAGCGCGCGCCAAGGGCGGCTCGTACTTCTACGCCGTCACCGAACAGGGCATGCAGGCCTTCATCCCGTCGGCCCAGACCCGCACCCGCGCCATGAACCAGGCGCTGGAACAGGCGCAAGGCGCGATCCAGCGCGCCTGCAGCCAGCCCGACGTGCTCAATGCGGCGCGCGAGAATGCCGCCACCGTGATGGAAGCCACGCTGCAGGCCACCGGCTGGACGCCAAAGGTGGTGTGGGAAGCGCAGCAAGCCTCGAAGGCGCCGGCGCCATGATGCTGCGTGCGATTGTCCTGTCCTGCTTGAGCGCCCTCGCCTGCAGCGGCGCGCATGCGATCGAATCGACCCGCGTGCGCGCGGAAAACGGCGAGCTGCATTACACCGGACCGGTGGACGCCGGCGCCAACCGGCGGCTGTTTGCCCTGTACGACAGCCTCGAACACAAGCCAACGCGCATGGTCATCACGAGCAAGGGCGGAGAAGTCAGCAGCGGCCTCGAACTCGGCCAGTGGGTCCATGCGCACCGGCTCGACCTGCGCGTGCCTGAATACTGCCTGTCGTCGTGCGCCAACTACGTGTTCACGGCCGCCGCGCGCAAGAGCGTCGCCAGCAGCGCGGTGGTCGGCTTTCACGGGGGCGCGAGCAGCACCGAATTCAAGCTTGACGACGCCACGCAAGCCATGTTCGACGCGCTTGGCAAAGAGCAGCAGGACGCGTTCTGGGCCAGGTTCAAGGAAGACATGCGGCCCATGGTCGAACGCGAAGCCGCGTTCTTCCGGCTGGTCGGCGTCGACCGGGCCATCACGACCTACGGCCAGGCCAGCCGCTTCGAGCACACGCCGGGAGACGGCTGGACCTATACGCAGGACGGCTTCGCGCATTTCGGCGTGAAGGATATCGAGGTCAGCGACGGCCCATGGCGGCCGGCGATCGCCGGCGACGCCGCCATATTTCCTACGCTCGCCGTCGACTGACGACCGGCACCCGGCTGCCGGCGCCGGGTCCGCAAGGCCGGGCAAGATCGTTCATTGCGCACGCACGTCCGTGACCGCATACCCAACGCCAGATGCATGCATGATCATTCATCCAGGCGCGCAAAACGACGCGCGGCGCATTCGTGCCGGGAAATGCTCGACAAGGTGTTGCGCGATTACGAATATGCCAGCAATTTTTACTTGTAGTCCATGCATTCCGCGTAGAATAATTCCGCACGGAAATACATAACAAGCGTATTACTACGTAAGCAATTGACCGGGGCATTCGTGTAAAATCGTTTCAGCAGGTTATCGAAATAATCAACTAATAGGTGACAACAACCATGCGAGTCTTCCCGTCCACAGGAAAATCCCTCGTCTTCGCTCTTGCAGCGACCGCAATTTCCGCTAGCGCCTTTGCCCAGACCTGGCCAGCCGGCAACGTGACCGTCGTCGTGCCATGGCCGGCAGGCGGCCCGTCGGACATCGCGGCGCGTCCGCTGGCCAAGGGCCTGACCACCAACCTGAAGGAATCCTTCGTGATCGATAACCGCGGCGGTGGCGGCGGCAATATCGGCACCGCGGCGGTCACCCGCGCGAAGGCGGACGGCCAGACCCTCCTGATCACCTCGAGCGCACCGATCGTGATCAACCCGAGCCTGTACAAGAAGATGGCGTTCGACCCGGCCAAGGAGCTGACTCCGGTCACCAACCTGCTGCGCGCGCCGCTGGTGCTGGTCGCCCACCCATCGGTGCCGGCCAAGAACCTCAAGGAGCTGATGACCTACATCGAGTCGAAGAAGGGCCAGTTCTCGTACGCGTCGGCCGGTAACGGCACGCCACAGCACCTGACCGGTGAACTGTTCCGCGGCGCGAGCAAGCTCGACATGGTGCACGTCCCGTACAAGGGTTCGGCGCCGGCGATTTCCGACCTGCTGGGCGGCCACGTTCCGGTCATGTTCGACAGTACCATTGCGATCATGCCGCACATCAAGAGCGGCAAGGTCAAGCCGATCGCCATCTCGGGCGCCAAGCGTTCGCCGCTGCTGCCGGACGTGCCGACCTTCGCCGAAGCCGGCCTCGCGATCGAATCGTACGCCTGGTACGGCCTGTTCGTGCCGGCCAAGACGCCGAAGGCCGTGGTCGACAAGATCAACGCCGAATCGCAAAAAGTCATGAAGAGCCCGGACTTCCAGCGCGTGCTGGCCGATACCGGTACCGAGTACGTCGGCGACTCGCCGGAGAACTTCGCCAAGTTCGTCACGGCCGAAGCAGAAAAATGGTCGAAGATCGTCAAGGCCAGCGGCGCCACCGTCGACTGATCCACGCTTCGACGCGGTAACGCTGTAAAAAAACGGTGCATGGCCTGCGGGCCCTGCACCGTTTTTTCATGGGCGCGCGTGGCTCCCGCTGGCTCCCGCACCGGTCGCCACATGCAGGAAATGCGGCGACGTCAGCCTGACGCCGGCTGCATCGAACACGTCCAGCACGTTCTGGTGCAGGCGGTTGCGCACTTCGGCGCGCCCGCGCGGCGTCGCTTCGTTCGCCTGCGCGCACAGGCGGTATTCGATATAGAAGTCCGACAGCGCGGCCTGCACGATGAAGGGTGGCGGCTGTTGCACGATCCCGCTCGTGGCGCGCGCCGCGTCGTCCAGCAGCGCGTGCACGGTGCGCCACGGCGTGTCGTAGCCGACCGCGACCTTGACCTCGGTGACGAAACCGTCGTCCGGCTGGTCGCGCGAAAAATTGCGGGCCGGGTTGGCCAGCACCCAGGCGTTGGGCATCAGGATTTCTTCGCCGGTGCCGGTGCGCAGCCGGGTTTCGAACATGCCCAGTTCCACCACCGTGCCTTCGGCGTCGCCCACGCGCACGAATTCTCCCTTGCGTAGCGAGCGGGTGTACATCAGGATCAGCCCCGCCGCGCCCTGCGCCACGATGCTCGACGCGCCGATCGACACCATCAGGCCGGCCAGCACCGTCACGCCCTGGAACGCCGCCGTGTGCGAACCGGGAAGATAGGGGTACGCCATCGCCAGCGCGAACAGCACGATGACCATGTTGACCAGGCGCCGCGTCGGCGCCGCGGTGTCCTGGTCCAGCCAGCCCACCTGCAGCTCGCCGCTCTCGACCCGCTTGAACACCGACGACGCGGTCAAGATCACCATGCGCGCCAGCGCGGCGATCACCAGCACCACCAGCAGGCCGGGAATGGCGGCCGCCATCGACTGGCCCATGCCCACCGCCATCTCGACCAGGTAGCCCTTGAGCCACTCGCCCCAGCTGCGGGTGTAGGCGAATTCGCCGAGCAGGAAGCTGATCCAGATATAGGTGGCGAGCAGGCGCAGCGTCCAGACCACGGCCATCGTCACCTGGCGCAGGAACACCACGTAATGCTGGGTGTCGAGCAGGCGCACGTTGCGAAAGCTCACCCGTGCCAGGCGCATGCTGAGCAGGCGCTCGAAGCGGGTCTTGGCGGCGCGCCGCAGTGCCACCAGCGCGCGCAGGACGGCGACGTACGCCAGCGTGGCGGCGATGCACAGCGCGGCCGCCTCGACCAGCACGCGCGGGTCGCCCGCTTCGCGGCGCGCGCTCAAGGCGCGCTCAAGGCGCAGCGCACTGTCGCGCGCCACATCGGCCGCCGTGTCGCCGGCCAGCAGGTTGATGTCGCCCGGCGTCACCAGGAACAGCGGCGCGCCATCGAGCAGCACCTGGGCGCCCTCGTCGATCTCGCGCACGCCGGTGCGCTGCGGTCCCTTGCGCGCCAGCGCCAGGTCGAGGCGGCGCTGGGCCGCATCCAGCCGGTCCTGCGGCGAATGGCCAGCCAGGCTGGCGCGGAACACGAAGATCTTGCGGGTGGCGACCGTGAAGTCGGCGCGCGAGGCCGGCGTGGCCTGGAGCGCCGCCGCCGCGGCTGGCGCGGCATGATCGGCAGCGGCGGCAGCAGCCCACGCGGGTTGCAGCAAGGCCAGCAGGACGAGAACAAGAACGGCGCGAAGGAAGGTCATCGGGGAAACACGCAAAATCGGCAAACCCAAAATCTTACCGTAGAACATCAGTTGCGCGCTGCGTCCGTGTGAAGTAAGGGGGCACTGTCGCGCCGATCCGCTGGTTGCCGTGGCAATTCCGTGGCTTTCTTGCCGCGCAGCTACCGAACACCGTGCCTTTTCGATAACGAATAACATCTTCGTCACTGTTTTGACCGCATTTGCGGCCTGTCCATCCCATCAAAAGGAGCAAGCATGAGTTCGGAAGACAAGCAATCCGACAGCGTGACGCCGTCGCGCCGCCGTTTCGTTGGCACCGTCGCCGCAGGCGTGGCGGCATCGGCCGCGGCCGTCCCGGTCCTGGCCCAGCAGGCCGGCGGCAACCAGCCGGCCGCCGGCGCCGCGCGCGAGGCGGCCAAGCGCTATCCGCGTCCGCCCTTCCCCAACCAGGACCAGTCCTGGCCGGCCCTGGCCAGCAAGATGACGCCGCGTCCCGACCATGGCGAGACCACCTACCGCGGCAGCGGCCGTCTGGCCGGCCGCAAGGCCCTGATCACCGGGGGCGACTCGGGCATCGGCCGCGCCGCGGCGATCGCGTATGCGCGCGAAGGCGCCGACGTCGCCATCGGCTACCTGCCGGCCGAGGAACCGGACGCGCGTGAAGTCATCCAGCTGATCCGCGACGCCGGCCGCAAGGCAGTGGCGATTCCCGGCGACATCCGCGACGAGGCATTCTGCAAGAAGCTGGTGGACACCGCCGTGCGCGAACTGGGCGGCCTGGACATCCTGGTCAACAACGCGGCGCGCCAGCAGAACAACGATTCGATCCTCGACATCACCAGCGAACAGTTCGACTGGACCATCAAGACCAATGTGTATGCGGTGTTCTGGATCACCAAGGCGGCGATCCCGCACATGAAGGCCGGCAGCGCCATCATCAACACGGCGTCGCAGACGGCCTACGATCCGCCGGAAAAACTGCTCGATTACTCGGGCACCAAGGCATTCGAAGTGGCGTTCACCAAGTCATTGGCCAAGCAGATGGCGGCGAAAGGAATTCGCGTGAATGCGGTGGCGCCAGGACCGGTGTGGACCCCGTTGCAACTGGCAGGCGGCAATTCGCCGGAGGGACGCCAGAAGTTTGGCGAAGACACGCCGATGAAGCGCCCGGGCCAGCCGGCCGAACTGGCGGCCACGTTCGTCACGCTGGCGTCGGACGAATCGAGCTACACCACCGGCCACGTGTATGGCGTGGCGGGCGGCGGCGGCCAGCCGTAAGCCTGCACTACCCCGCCTGGCGCCATGCCGGGCGGGATGGCGCGTCAGCGGCGCAGCAGTCGCGCGAGCAGCGACGCGATCGAACGGGTGGGAATCGGTCTGCCCAGCGGGCCAGCGACATTGCAGCGCGACGTGACGGTCATCGTTAATCCTCCGAAATATTGCTTCGCAGAATAACCATTTACCATCCCTCTCTCCGTGCGCTATTTCGCATAAGGAACTATTCCGTGCGACTAGCGCGCGCGCCCCGATCCGGTCCCGTTCTATCATGACCCGGGAGGCCACGCTGCGTCCCTGGCGGGATCAGCGCTGGCATCGTTCGCACTATCCACAGACATGGAGGAAGACATGGGCTATGCAGATCGCGACAAATACGGCATCTACAAAGGCAGCAGCGACACCGGTCCCGGACCGTCGCTGATGGGGGCCGACACCCTGCTTGGCGAAGACGTCGTCAACGCCGCCGAGGAAGACCTGGGCGACATCAAGGAAATCATGCTCGACATGCAGACCGGCCAGGTGGCGTACGCCGTGCTGGCCTTCGGCGGTTTCCTGGGCATGGGCGAAAAACTGTTCGCCGTGCCATGGCAGGCGCTGCACCTCGACACGGTCAACAAACGCTTCGTGCTCAACGTCGACAAGGAGCGCCTGAAAACCGCGCCCGGCTTCGACAAGGACGCCTGGCCCGATATGGGCGACCTGAGCTGGGCCAGCGGCATCCACAGCTTCTATGGCACCGACCCCAACCGCTCGGGCGCACCGACCATGGGCCCGGGCGTGCCGACCGGCGGAATGGTCGGCGGCGCGGGCACCGGCAGTGCCACCTATGCGGGCGGCGCGATGGGCGGCGGCATGGGTGCGGGTTCGGCGGGCAACGCGTCGCTGGACGCCGGCTCCGGCTCGAGCACCGATCCACGCGCGGGCAACCTGGGCGACGACACTGACCTGAGCAGGATCAGGGGCAGCAATATCGGCTAGGCCGACCCGCACGACGGCTTTTCTACACAAGGCAAGGCTGGCCTCGACCGGCCTTGCCACCCTCCCTACTGCATCCTTTCTGCTGCACACCCTCACTGTTCCAGCGGCAGCAATGTTGCTACCAACATGGAACCGATCCGCCTTCCCCCCGACTCATCCCATGGCATCCCGGCTGCACTGCCGGCCACACCGCCCCTGTCGAGGAAACCACCATGAAGCTGCCAGTATCGCTACCGTCCGTCGTGAATTCGCTCGTCAACCACGCCGCGCGTGCCGGCGCACAAGCAATACGGACCGGCGTCAGCGAGGCTGCGCAGTTTGCAGCGTCGTCACCGCAACTTCCGGCGCTGGCGACACAATTCAAGCATGCCGGGCGAGGACTGGTCATGCGCATGGCGCGCCAAGCCGTGGGCGGCATCCTGCAACAAGGTCTGCAGCGCAATCCAGGCATTCCCGCCTTCCTGCGCACCGGCCTGGACCCGCGTCTCAAGGCCTGGGCGCAGGCCGGTCTGCGCGCCGGTACTGAAAGACCGATGGCGCCGCCGTTGCCTCCACGGCCAGCGCACGACGTGCACGCCGAGGCCGAACCAACGCCGTACAGCAAGCCGCGCAGGTCGCACGCAGACTACGAGGCCGACATCAACAACAGGCCACGCCCACAGAAGCCGACGCCCCCGAAAGGCGAGATGTATGTCGCTCTCGGGCTGGAGCCGGATGCCACCGCGGAGCACATCAAGGCCGCCTACCGCCGCGAAATCCTGAAAACCCACCCCGACAGGGTGCCGGAAGCAGAAAGGCCGGCAGCGCACGCCAGATTCATTGCCGTCAAGAAGGCGTACGACACCTTGATCGACCCGCAGAAACGGCAAACCTACGACAACACTGTCGCCCGCGAAGCGATGGAGAGGCAAGCCGCGTCCGAGGCCGCTGGCTAGCGTCCTGAACTGAAGATTCGTTGAATAAATGCGGCGAGAATCGCCCCGATACCGCCACATTTATTATTCAACGCACTTCCAATTCAGGACACTAGCGCTGCATCGACTCCCACACCTTCTGCAAGCGCTTGGCCGACACCGGCATCGGCGTCCTCAGCTCCTGGGCGAACAGCGACACGCGCAATTCTTCGAGCATCCAGCGGAACTCGATCATGCGCGGGTCGTTGTTCTTGCCGGCGCCATTCTTGAGCGTGCGCTGGTACTGGGCGGCGGTGCCCTGCCACTCGGCCATCAGCTGCGCGTCGCGTGACGGATTGCCGCGCAACTTCTCGAGGCGCACATTGATCGCCTTCAGGTAGCGCGGGAAGTGCGCCAGCTGGCTGTACTCGTTGTCGAGAATGAAGCGCTTGTGCACCAGCGCCTGCAGCTGCGCCCCGATGTCGGCCGCCACCGGCGCCGGCAAGCCCTGCACGCGCTTGGGCAAGCCGTGGAATTCGCCCAGCACCTGGCCCGCCAGCCGCGCCACTTCATTGATCAACAGGCCGATGCGGCCCTTGCCCTGGTCACGGCGCTGGTTGAACGATGCGGCGTCGGTGGGCAGCGGGTCCTGCAGGCAGGCGATGTCGATCGCCTTGGCCACGATCTGGTCGCGCAGGTCTTCCTGCGAGCCGATGCTCATGAACTGCATGCCCATGCCCTGCAGGCCCGGGATATTCTTTTCGGCAAACTTGAGCTGCTCCTTGAACTGCAGCGCGAACAGGCGGCGCAGGCCCACGCGGTGGGTGCGCGCGGCCACGTTCGGATCGTCGAACACTTCCAGGTCGCAGTAGGTGCCCTTGTCGACCAGCGCCGGGAAGCCGATCAGGGTCAGCTTGCCCTGGTTGATTTCGAGCAGTTCGGGCAGCTCGCCGAAGGTCCAGGCCGTGAGTCCCGTATGCTGGCGCCCGGACGCCGACTGCTGCGCCGCAGGAACGGCGGCAGGCGCTCCCTTGCCCTTGCCAGCCGGCGCGGCAGCCGCCGGGCTGCTAGACACCGGCTGCGCCACCTGGGCGCGCGCATCCAGCGCCGCCGGCTTGGCCTCGGCCAGCTTCTGGAAACTCTGGCGCGCCTGCCCGCCGAGCTCTCCCTGCAGCGTGGCCAGGTTGCGGCCCATGTCGAGCTGGCGACCGTGTTCGTCGATGACCTTGAAGTTCATCGACATGTGCGCCGGCAGCGTCTCGAACTTGAAGTCGCCCGTGAGCACGGCAATGCCGGTCTGCGCGCGCACGTCCGCAATCAGCGTGTCGACCAGGTCGCCGCGCCCGAACGCGCCGGCCGCGATGATCCGCTCGACGAATTTCGCCGCGAAGTCCGGCAGCGGCACGCAGTGGCGGCGCAGCTTCTGCGGCAGCGATTTCAGCAGCAGGTGCACCTTTTCCTTGAGCATGCCGGGCACCAGCCAGGCCGCGCGCTCCTGGGGAATCTGGTTCAGCGCGAACAGCGGTACGGCCAGCGTGACGCCATCGCGCAGGCTGCCCGGCTCGAAGTGGTACGTCAGCGCCATCTCGATGCCGGTGACGACCATCGTCTTCGGGAACAGCTCGGTGGTGACGCCGGCCGCCTCGTGCCGCATCAGTTCTTCGCGGTTCAGGTACAGCAGCTTGGGATTGTCGCGCGCCGCATCCTTGTACCACTTGTCGAAACCGGCGCCATTGACGATGTCGCCCGGGATCTCGGCGTCGTAGAACGCCGCGATCAGCTGGTCGTCGACCAGCACGTCCTGGCGGCGCGACTTGTGCTCGAGGTTCTCGATGTCCTTCACCAGCTTGTGGTTGTGGATGTAGAACGGCAGGCGCGTCTCGAAGTCACCCGCCACCAGCGCGTCGCGGATGAAGATCTCGCGCGCCTCTTGCGCATTGCGCTGGCCGTAGTTGATGCGCCGTCCGCCATACACGACGATGCCGTACAGGGTCGCGCGCTCGAGCGCCGTCACCTGCGCCTGTTTCTTTTCCCAGCGCGGCTCGCCCCACGATTTCTTGAGCAGGTGCGCGCCGACCTTCTCGATCCACTCGGGCTGGATCTGGGCGATAGTGCGCGCATACAGGCGCGTGGTCTCGACCAGTTCGGCCGCCATGATCCAGCGCCCCGCCTTCTTGCCCAGCGTCGAGCCGGGCCAGATGTGGAACTTGATGCCGCGCGCGCCCAGGTAGACGCCGCCCTGCTCGTCCTCGGCCTTGAAGCCGATGTTGCCGAGCAGGCCAGTCAGCAGCGCCAGGTGCAGCTGCTCGTAGGTGGCGGGCGACGCGTTCAGGCGCCAGCCCTGCTCGCGCACGATCGTGAGAAGCTGCGAATGGACATCGCGCCACTCGCGCAAGCGCAGCTGCGACAGGAAGTTGGCGCGGCAGTTGTCCTGCAGCTGGCGGTTGGTTTTCTTGTGCTCGATCGCGTCCTCGAACCAGGCCCAGATCTTGAGGTAGCTGAGGAACTCGGACTTCTCGTCGGCGAACTTCTTGTGCTTTTCGTCGGCCTGCTGCTGGTACTCGATCGGACGGTCGCGCGGATCCTGGGTCGACAGCGCCGAGGCCACGATCAGCATCTCGGTCAGGCAGTTGTTGTCGAGCGCGGCCAGGATCATGCGGCCCACGCGCGGGTCGAGCGGCAGCTTGGCCAGCTTGCGGCCCAGCGGCGTCAGTGCGTTGTCGTCGTCGACCGCGCCGACTTCCTGCAGCAGCTGGTAACCGTCGGCGATCGCGCGCCCTTGCGGCGCCTCGATGAACGGGAAGGTCTCGACGTCGGCCAGGCGCAGCGACTTCATGCGCAGGATGACGGCGGCCAGCGACGAGCGCAGGATCTCGGGGTCGCTGAACCTGGGGCGCTTGAGGAAATCGTCTTCTTCGTACAGGCGGATGCAGACGCCGTCGGCCACGCGGCCGCAACGCCCGGCGCGCTGGTTGGCGGCCGACTGCGCCACCGGCTCGATCTGAAGCTGCTCGACCTTGTTCCTGAAGCTGTAGCGCTTGACGCGCGCCAGGCCCGTGTCGACCACGTAGCGGATGCCCGGCACCGTCAGCGACGTCTCGGCCACGTTGGTGGCCAGCACGATGCGGCGTGCGTTGCTGTTGGTGCGAAACACCCGGTCCTGCTCTTCGACCGACAACCGGGCGAACAGCGGCAGGATCTCGACATGCGGCGGATGGTGCTTGCGCAGCGCTTCGGCGGCGTCGCGGATCTCGCGCTCGCCCGGCAAGAACACCAGCACGTCGCCCGAACCGATGCGCGCCAGTTCGTCGACCGCGTCGATCACGCCATCCATCAGGTCGCGCTTTTCACGCGCGGCCTGCGCCTTGGGCATCGCTTCGCCCGGCTTGGCGGCCACGCCATTGGCAGGCTGGTCGCGTTCGATCGGGCGGTAGCGCACCTCGACCTGGTACAGGCGGCCCGACACCTCGATCACCGGCACCGGTTTCCCGGGCGTGCCGAAGTGGCGCGCGAAACGCTCGGCGTCGATGGTCGCCGAGGTGATGATCACCTTCAGGTCGGGACGGCGCGGCAGCAGCGTCTTGAGGTAGCCGAGCAGGAAGTCGATGTTCAGGCTGCGCTCGTGCGCCTCGTCGATGATGATCGTGTCGTAGTTGCGCAGCAGCGGGTCGGTCTGCGTTTCGGCCAGCAGGATACCGTCGGTCATCAGCTTGACCGAGGCGCCCTTTTGCAGCGTGTCGTTGAAACGCACCTTGAAGCCCACGTGCTCGCCCAGGGGCGAACCGAGTTCCTGGGCGATGCGCTTGGCGGTCGACGACGCCGCGATCCGGCGCGGCTGCGTGTGGCCGATCAGGCCACGGCTGCCGCGGCCCAGTTCCAGGCAGATCTTCGGCAGCTGGGTGGTCTTGCCCGAACCGGTCTCGCCCGAGACGATGACGACCTGGCTCTCGCTGATGGCTTTCGCGATCTCGGCGCGGCGGCCGGAGACCGGCAAGTCTTCGGGATAGGTGATCGGCGGGAGCGGGTTGCGCACCCGCGGCTCGACCGGCGACTGCGCGTCGGCCTGCGCACGCGGCGCGCGTTCCTGGCGCGGACGGTCGCCCTCGGCTCGCGCGCGGCGCGGGCGTCCGTCGGGATTGGTGGCGTTTGCAGCGCGCGCCGGTGGTGGCGAAGGCTTGTTACTCTGTTCAGACATTGATTTTTACAAGGTTTTGGTGCGCACAACGCGCAGCGAATTATAATGCGGCAAATGGAAAATCCTACCCAATTCGTCCAGTGGCTGCGCTCGGTCGCGCCGTATATTCACGCCTTCGGCGGCAAGACCTTCGTGGTCGCCTTCCCCGGCGAACTGGTCGCCGCCGGCGCCCTGCCGATGCTGGCGCAAGACCTGTCGCTGCTGGTCGGCCTGGGCATTCGCATCGTGCTGGTGCACGGTTCGCGCCCCCAGGTCGCCGAGCAGCTCGGGTTGCGCAACGTCGAGGGACGCTTCCATAACGGCGTGCGCATCACCGACACCGCCGCGCTCGAATGCGCCAAGGAAGCGGCCGGCGAACTGCGCCTGGACATCGAAGCCGCCTTCAGCCAGGGCCTGCCCAACACGCCGATGTCGCACGCCCAGATCAGCATCGTGTCGGGCAACTTCGTGGTGGCGCGCCCGCTCGGCGTGATCGACGGCGTCGACTTCGAACTGACCGGCGTGACCCGCAAGATCGCCGCCGAAAAAATCCACCCGATCCTGTCGACCGAAGACAACCTGGTGCTGCTGTCGCCGCTGGGCTTCTCGCCCACCGGCGAGATCTTCAACCTGACGATGGAAGACGTCGCCGCCTCGGCCGCGATCGCCCTGCGCGCCGACAAGCTGATCTTCCTGACCGAAGCGCCGATGATGGTCGACGCCGGCGGCGCCGAGATCCGCGAACTGTCGTCGCACATGGCCGAAGCCGTGCTGGAAGCCGACTTCTTGTCGGAAGGCGCGGCCTACTACCTGAAACACGCGATCAAGGCCTGCAACGCCGGCGTCGACCGCGCCCACATCGTGCCGTTCGAGACCGATGGTGCATCCCTGCTCGAGGTGTTCACCCACGACGGCGTGGGCACGATGATCACGCACGAGAACCTGGAAAGCCTGCGCCAGGCCACAATTGAGGACGTCGGCGGAATTATCAAGCTCATCGAGCCACTGGAAGCCGACGGCACGCTGGTGTATCGCGGCCGCGAGCTGATCGAGCGCGAAATCGACCAGTTCTCGGTGATCGACCACGACGGCGTGATCTTCGGCTGCGCCGCCCTGTATCCGTTCCCGGACGCCAGGATGGGCGAGATGGCCTGCCTGACGGTGAGCCAGGACGCCCAGACCCAGGGCGACGGCGAGCGCATCTTGAAACACATGGAAAACCGCGCGCGCGCCGCCGGGCTGACCAAGCTGTTCGTGCTGACCACGCGCACCTCGCACTGGTTCAAGAAGCGCGGCTTCGTGCCGGCCACCGTCGACGATCTGCCCAAGGACCGCCAGCACATGTACAACTGGCAGCGCCGGTCACAGGTACTGATCAAGACCTTATAATAGCGGTCTTATTCAGTCACGCATAACAGGAGTTCAGAATGGCCCGCACCGTCAACTGCATCAAATTGAACAAGGAAGCCGAAGGCCTGGACTTCCCGCCGGTTCCTGGCGAAATCGGCAAGAAGCTGTACCTGTCGGTCTCGAAAGAGGCGTGGCAGGCATGGCTGAAACACCAGACCATGCTGATCAACGAAAACCGCCTGAACCTGGCCGACGACCGCGCGCGCAAGTACCTGGCGACGCAGATGGAGAAGCATTTCTTCGGCGACGGCGCCGATGCAGCGGTGGGGTATGTGCCGCCAGCGGCGTAAGCTGAACGCAGCAGTGGGAACGCATTGAGTGCAACGCACTGAGTGCAACGTAGTTAGCGCAACGCACTGAGTGCAACGTAGTTAGCGCAACGCAGTCGTTCCCTCACACCACCGCCCTCAAGACCGTCATTCCCGCGCAGGCGGGAATCCAAGTTTGCCCGCGTGGCCACTAGCGCTAATTCAAGTGGCTACGCAACGGACCTGGATTCCCGCCTGCGCGGGAATGACGGTTTCAGGGTCCCGGGACAATGTATGCGCCGCCAAAACGCGGACGGTTTTGGGGCGCGGGGTCTGGATGCGTGCCGATTGGCACGCATCCAGACCCGTCGAGCATCACATCTTTTTGCACTGGCGCAATTCGCAGCGCGCCATGAACACGGTGCCATTTTCGCACTGCATCCGGTACACCTCGACCGGTCCCGGCGCGGTCACCAGGCTCGCGCCCTTGTCACCGGTGCATCCCTGCACCTTGCCCAATTGCTCGACCGTACTCGACGACACGCCGGTGCGGAACGGCACGCGCTGGATCACGTCGATGTCGGCAGCCGGCGCCTGGGCCACTGGCTCGAGCGGCGGCAAGCGCTTCGGCGCGCTCGAGCAGCCGCCCAGCACGGCCACGGCAAGCGCCGGCAACAGCAGACGTTTCATCACCGCCACCCCGCTCAAAACGCCAGCTTCTTGACGCCTTCGGCCGTGCCCAGCAGGCAGACGTTGGCGCCGGCCTTGGCGAACAGGCCGACGGCGATCACGCCGACGATGCCGTTGATCTCGTTTTCCAGCGCCACCGCGTCGGTGATCGCCAGGCCCGCCACGTCGATCAGCTCGCCACCGTTGTCGGTGATGAACGGTTCGTCGGTACCGGCCTTGGTGCGCAGCTTCGGCTGGCCGCCCAGTGCCGCCAGCTTGCGCATCACGGAGGCGCGCGCCATCGGGATCACTTCGACCGGCAGCGGGAACTTGCCCAGCGTATCGACCAGCTTCGAGCCGTCGGCGATGCAGACGAACTGCTTCGCCACCGACGCCACGATCTTCTCGCGCGTCAGCGCCGCGCCGCCGCCCTTGATCATCGCGCCTTGCGCGTTGATTTCGTCGGCGCCGTCGATATACACCGCCATCGACTCGACCTCGTTCAGGTCGAACACCGGGATGCCGTGGCCGCGCAGGCGCGCCGCGGTGGCTTCGGACGAGGCCACGGTGCCCTTGATGCGGTCCTTGATCCTGGCCAGTTCGTCGATGAAGAAGTTGGCGGTCGAGCCGGTGCCGACGCCGATGATTTCACCGTCGACCACGTATTCGATGGCCGCGCGCGCGGTTGCTTGCTTGAGTTCGTCTTGAGTCATGATGCGATGGATAGAAAAAGAATGCGCCATTCTAGCGGATCGCCCCGCCCTTTCCGCCATTTTTGTTGGCCGCCCCGGCCGCACCCGTTTCGCCGATCGCGGTCATAATGCGTGGTAATTCAGTACAGAAGGCAAACGATGCGCATCTTTTCTCCTACGTTGCTCCAACGCTGCATGGCGGCGGGCGCGCTGTCCCTGGTCACGATCGGGCCCGCTGCCGCCCAGAACGCGCTGCCGGCCGGCGCCTCGCCGCTCGCGGGCAGCGCCCGCGTCAATACGGGTAGCCTGCCCTACCGGGCATCGTTCGACATGCAGGAACTGCTGACGTCCTACCAGCCGCCGGAACCGCGCATCATCGACCTCACGCTGCGCCTGGCGCTGAAGGAACCGGACGACCTGGCGCCGGACGCGGTGCCACCGGCGCCCCCGCTCGCCACCATCGTCGGCGACACGCTCAGCCACCCGATCGCGATCAGCCGCAGCGGCTATTTCCTGCTGCCGTATCTGGAGTGGGCGCGCCAGGAACGCGCCGTGGTCGCGTTCAATATGCCGACCCTGTCGAACCAGCTGCAAACGGCCTGGACGATCCGCCTCGCGCCCGGGCAGGCGCTGTCGTACAGCGACTTCGGTCGCGCACTGGATGAGATGAAGGCCGTGCAAGAGAACATCCCGTGGTACCGCTTCGGCCTGCGCCAGGTGCGCACCAGCACCCAGGACGGCCTGAAAGCCTGCTTCGCCGGCCGGGATGGCCGCATCGAGATCGATGGCCAGACGGTCGCCGCCACCAGGGAAGACGGCTGCCAGGTGATCCCCTTCGATCCGGCCATCGCGGCCCGCGGCGCGGCGATGATCGTCTTTGTCGGCCAGCTCGACACGGTCACGCTGCACGACGCCGTCAAATAGCAGCTGCCCATGCAAGCTGCATTGCCATTCAGGTATCGTTGCATCACACTCGACGTTTTCGTCATCGTTCGCGGCCTCGGTTCGCCCAGTTCATTCACGTGGAGCCAATGAAAATCTTTACCAGGAAACGACTCGTCATCACCGCTGCCGTCCTTGCCATCGTTGCCGCCGCCGGATTCTGGCTCAAGCCCAGGAGCGACGCCGTCCCACCCTCGAAATACCGCAGCGCCATCGCCGACCGCGGCGCCATCAACCAGACCGTGACCGCCACCGGCACCATCAACCCGGTGGCGCTGATCAACGTCGGCTCGCAGGTGTCGGGCACGGTCGCCGAACTGCATGCCGACTTCAATGACCGCGTGAAAAAGGGCCAGGTGCTGCTCAAGCTCGAGCCGACCATCTTCAACGCCCAGGTGCGCCAGGCCGAGGCCAGTATCGCCTCGGCGCAGGCCAGCCTGCGCCTGGCCCAGGCCACCTACCAGCGCAACGAACAGCTGGTGGCGCAGAATTTTGTATCGAGCCTGGCGCTGGACCAGTCCAGGCGCGAGATGGACGTGGCCAACGCCAACCTGCAACTGGCCCAGGCCCAGCTCGATCGCTCGCGCGCGGACCTGAACAACAGCGTGATCCGTTCGCCGATCGACGGCGTGGTGATCAAGCGCACCATCGACCTGGGGCAGACCGTGGCGGCGTCGTTCACCACGCCGAACCTGTTCCAGATCGCCCAGGACCTGACCAAGATGCAGATCGACACCAGCGTGTCGGAAGCCGATGTCGGCCTGCTGCGCGACGGCCTGCCGGCGCGCTTCGTGGTCGACGCCTACCCGGACCGCGAATTCGCCGCCACCATGCGCCAGTTCCGCCTGGCGCCGAACGTGGTCCAGAACGTGGTCACCTACAACGTGGTGCTCGACGTCGACAACGTCGACGAGCTGCTCAAGCCCGGCATGACGGCGCAGGTGCGGCTGGTGGTGGCCAACCGGCCGGACGTGCTGCGCATCCCGACCACGGCGCTGCGTTTCCGCCTGCCGGAAGAAGAGCAGCAGGCCGAACGAAAGCGCAGCGAACAGGCAGGGAAAGGTGCGGCGCAGCCTGCATCGGCCCGGCCGGCCGCCCTCGACGCCACGCCGGCCCAAGCCCAGGCCGACGACGACGTCGCCTTCCGCAGCGCCAGCGAGACCGCGCGCATGTTCAAGATTTACAAGCTCGACGCGAAAAACCAGCCGCAGCCCGTGGACATCCGCGCCGGCCTGTCCAACTTCCGCTACACCGAGGTGCTGTCGGGCGACCTGAAGCCGGGCGAGCGCGTCGTCACCCGCGCGCTGGTGCAGCCGGAGAACCCATGACCGGGCCGCTGATCGACATCCGCGCGGTCACCAAGACCTACGTCAGCGGCAGTGTCGAGACACCGGTGCTGCACGGGGTCGACTTGCGCGTGGAGCGCGGCGACTTCGTGTCGATCATGGGGCAGTCGGGTTCGGGCAAGTCGACGCTGATGAACATCCTCGGTTGCCTCGACCAGGCCACCGGCGGCACTTACCTGCTCGACGGAGCCGACACGCGCACGCTCGACCGCGCCGCGCTGGCCGACATCCGCAACCGCACCATCGGTTTCGTGTTCCAGAGTTTCAACCTGATCAAGCGCATGTCGGTGGCGGAGAACGTCGCCCTGCCGCTGATCTATGCGGGCGTCGGCCGCGCCAGGGCGCAGGCGCGCGCGCTGGTCGAACTCGAACGGGTGGGCCTCGGCGACTTTGCGCGCCGCACGCCCAATCAGCTATCCGGCGGCCAGCAGCAGCGCGTGGCGATCGCGCGCGCGCTGGTGACCGATCCGCCGCTGCTGCTGGCCGACGAACCGACCGGCAACCTCGACACGCACACGAGCGACGACATCATGAACAGCTTCGGACACCTCAATCGCGAGCGCGGCATCACCATCGTGCTGGTGACGCACGAAGCCGATGTCGCGGCGTACAGCCGGCGCCTGGTGCGGCTCAAGGATGGACTGGTGCTGTACGACGGCCCGGCGGCGGAAGGCCTGCACCAGCCCGCGCCAGCGATGGTGGCGCCATGAACCCGATCCAGGTCCTCGTCGAATCGTTCCGCTCGATGGCGGCGAACCGCCTGCGCACGGCCCTGACCATGCTCGGCATCGTGATCGGCATCGCCTCGGTGGTGCTGCTGCTGGCGATCGGCGACAGCATGCAGCGCTTCATCAACAAGCAGTTGCAGATGCTGGGCACGAACCTGGTGTACGTGATGCCCGGCGGCGACCGCACCGCCGCCCAGCGCGCCCGCGAAGGCAAGGTCGCGGTGCTGACCCAGGACGACGCCGAGGCGCTGAATGGATTGGACAGTCTGACCGGCGCGGCGCCGGTCCTGCAAGGCAACTTCAAGATCAGCGCCGGCAACGAGAACCTGAGCGGCAGCGTGATGGGCGTGACGCCGGCCATGTTCGCCATCCGCAACTGGAAGGTCGACGGAGGCACGCTGTTCGGCGAGGCCGACGTGCGCGCCGCGGCGCGCCTGGTGGTGATCGGACAGAAGGTGGCGGACCAGTTCTTCTACCGCGCCGATCCGCTGGGGCGCTACCTGCGCATCGAGAACGTATCGTTCCAGGTGGTGGGCGTGCTGGCCGGCGAAGGCCGCCAGAGCGACGGCACCGACCTGGCCGACCAGATCCTGGTGCCGATCACCGCCGCCAGCGCCTACCTGGTGAAGTCGCCCTTCCCGCAGAACGTGCACTACATCGTGGCGCAGGGCCGGCCCGATGTGCAGATGGGCGAGGCGGTCGAGGACATGAAGGAAGTGCTGCGCAACCAGCACCGGATCCGGGTCGACGATCCGGACGACTTTCGCATGCAGAACCTGAACACGATTGCCGAGACGGCCAACAAGATCAGCGCCGGCGTGGCGCTGCTGCTTGGCCTGATCGGCGCGATCTCGCTGCTGGTCGGCGGGATCGGGATCATGAACATCATGCTGGTGTCGGTGACCGAAAGGACGCGCGAGATCGGGATCCGCATGGCGATCGGGGCCCGGCCGAACGATGTGCTGCTGCAGTTTCTGGCCGAGGCCGTGGTGATCTGTCTCGTGGGCGGGATGGTCGGGATTGCCATCGCGGCGGGTGGGGCGGCGTTGATCACGACGTTTGCGGATTTCGAGGTGTACCTGACACTGGCGGGGGTGCTGGTGGCGTGCGGGTTTGCGACGGCGGTGGGGGTGTTTTTCGGGTTTTATCCGGCCAGGCGGGCGTCGCGGTTATTGCCGGTGGATTGTTTGCGGTATGAATGATCGCGCCATCCCGCCCGTCTAAGGGTTGGGCTGGCAGCGAATCGCGAAGTCGACATGATAATGTTCGTCATGCCGGATCCAAGGTTTCGTTTTCATGAATGGCAACGAAGCGATCCGATCTCCTCCTTTCGCTGCCAACAACTGCTTGCTGAGCGTCGGATCGAAGATCACACGGGCAATGCCTGCTCCCTGCTGTCGGGCCTCGCGATCGAGATAGTTCAAATGGGCGGCAATGGCAGCGAAATCGATCTGCAGATCGCCCAGCTGCCCCCTGCGATCGAACTCCAGATCGTATCCGAAGCGATTCATGATGGAGCTTGGCAGTTCCGCCGGGCTGCCGTTCTTGCGACGTACCGGTACCATGAAGTCGACCGAGGTCCCGTTTTCATGCGTGCGGTGAGGCGGCATGGAACCGCCATGTTTCAGTCCTGTCTCGCCGTAGGTGTAGCGCACATCCGGCGCCGCTATTGCAAGCGCGGCATACGACGCCACGACAATGTCATGGACCTTTGCGTGCACATACGTTCGTCCCAACTGCACACCCAATGCGCTATATGCGCCGAAATTAGCGCCATCGCGGGGCAGCGCCATCGCGCGCTCGACACGTCCATTTGCCGCGGTCCCAAAACATGTACTTGCCAATAGAGGCGTACAAAAAATGGTGAGGACCGCCCCCGAGACAACATGGCATTTCGTTCTCGAACCCATCTCACTCCCCTGAATTACGCTGTAGGGTGCGATTTTTGCATAGTGAATGCTCTATCCAATTTGCGACGGAGCAAGGTGCCATCGAGCAACACCTAGGTGAGCCGCCCATGCGGTGACAGCACGCCCCAGAGCACTTTCCGCGACCAATCCAGCTAGCATGGGGCAAAGCACCAGAGAGATTTCCGTCAAATTATCACCCCATAACCTGAAGTGATTGTTGTTACCGCACAGCAACAACAACGGGCATTTCATCATTTACGGCTTACCAAAGGTTGCGCACTGCGCTTACCCTTGAGCCCGGCGACGCACCATGCCAATGCATAAGAGCTACAACGCTGCGCATTCGCCGATCCGAGAGAGAAACAGCCAATCGTCTTTTGCACTGGACCATCATGAAAATCACCGACCTGAAAGTTGGACTCCGCCTCGGCGGCGCCTTCGCCGCTCTCCTCATCCTGATGGCCAGCATGCTGGCCTGCGCCCTCTGGCAGCTCGACCGCATCGCCGACGCCAAGGCGACCATGACCGAGATGGCCGAACGCGCCATGCTGTCCAGGGAATGGCAGGAAAACATCGCGGTCAACACCGTCAGCACCGAAGCCAAGGCCCGCACCACCGTGCCGGCCGACGAAAAGCACTTCGACGCCGGCATGAAGATCATCAGCGCAAGCTCGGCGAAAAAGCAGAAGGAACTCGAGGCGCGCGTCTCGTCCGAGAAGGGCAAGGCACTGATGGCCGCCGTCGCGGTCCAGCGCAGCACCTACTCGAAGCTGCGTGACGAAGGCTTCAAGCGCAAGGCCGAACTGGGCGGCGAGAGCGCCGAGGTCCAGGCCTTCTTCCGCGACAAGGTCATGCCCGAAGCGCACAAGTACGTGGCCGTGGTTACGGCCGTGACCGAATTCCAGCAGCAGGTCGCAGCGGATGCCGACGCCAATATCGTGGCCATCACCGCGTCCGCGCGCAGCGTCCTGATCGCGCTCGGCGTGGTCGCTGTCGTCATGGGCGCCGTGCTCGGCTGGCTGCTCACGCGCAGCATTACCCGTCCCCTGGAGCATGCGGTCGGCGTGGCCCAGCAGGTGGCCGCCGGCGACCTGACCGCGCACATCGAGGTCGATTCGAAAGACGAAATGGGTGAACTGCTCGGCGCTCTGAAATCCATGAACGAGAGCCTGCGCAAGACCGTCACCGAAGTACGTGCCGGCACCGAGACCATCGTCACCGCATCGCAGCAGATCGCGTCCGGCAACCTGGACCTGTCGTCGCGCACCGAAGAGCAGGCCAGCTCGCTCGAGGAAACCGCCTCGTCGATGGAAGAACTGACCAGCACCGTGCGCCAGAACGCCGACAATGCACGCCAGGCCAATACGCTGGCCAAGAGCGCGTCCGAGATCGCCACCCGTGGCGGCGCGGTCGTGTCGCAGGTGGTCAGCACCATGGCCTCGATCAACGCGTCGTCGAAGAAGATCGCCGACATCATCGGCGTGATCGACGGCATCGCCTTCCAGACCAATATCCTGGCGCTGAATGCGGCAGTGGAAGCGGCGCGCGCCGGCGAACAGGGTCGCGGCTTCGCGGTCGTGGCCAGCGAAGTGCGCAACCTGGCGCAGCGCTCGGCCGGCGCGGCCAAGGAAATCCGTGGCCTGATCAGCGACTCGGTCTCGAAGGTCGACGCCGGCGGACGCCTGGTCGACGAAGCCGGTACGACGATGCAGGAGATCGTGCAGGGCATCGCGCGCGTGACCGACATCATGTCCGAGATCGCGGAGGCGAGCGCCGAGCAGACGCTCGGCATCGAGCAGGTCAATTCGGCGATCACGCAGATGGATGGCGTCACCCAGCAGAATGCGGCGCTGGTCGAGGAAGCCGCGGCGGCGGCGGCCTCGCTCGAGGAGCAGGCGGCGCAACTGTCGCAGCTGGTCAGCGTGTTCAATGTGGGCGGCGGGCATCATGCGCAGGCGCGTTCGGCGCGATCGGCGCCACGTGCATCGGCCCCTGGCCGATCGCTGGTGGTGAGCGGAAATGCCACCCGCAGCGCGCCGCGCGCGACGCTGGCCGAGGAGGACGAAGCGCTGGTCGGCTGATCGCAGCCTGCGAGCACGCTCGCAGAAAACGAAAGATATCGAAACCGACGAAATCCTTCGTGATTCGTCGGTTTTTTTCGTTATGACGCCAAATTACTTTCGAAAGTGAACTTAAAACTTACAAATCGGTTGAGTTAACCAAATTTGAGGATTAGTATTTACTTTCCCTTGACCATCTGGAGAGACCCTTTGAACTACCTCGAAGCCCTCAAATCGACGTCGTCGACCGCCGTCGCCGCGTGCCTGCTGCTGGCAGCCCATGCGGCTCCGGCGCACGCCGCCACCATCACCGTCAGCCCTGGCCAGTCGATCCAGACCGCCGTCAATTCCGCCGCCGCGGGCGACATCGTGCGCGTGCTTCCCGGCACGTACACGCAGAAGGTCTTGTTCTCAGGTAAATCGGGCACGGCCAACGCGCTGTTGACGCTCAAGGCCGACCCTGGCGTCATCCTCAGCGGCAGCAGCAGCGTGACGCCGTCGGGCCGGCAGGGTCTCATCACGATCAGGAATTCGAGCCATGTGCGTGTCGAGGGCTTCGACGTGACCGCCTTCACCTCGGGTAGCAGCAGCAACACGCCGGTCGGCATCCTGATCGAAGGCAACGGCACCAATCTGCAGATCGTGAACAACAAGATTCACGGCATCAAGCACACCAGCACCTGCAAGGACCCGTGCGAGGTCGGCGCCCACGGCCTGGCCGTGTTCGGCACCAATGCGACCGGCATCACCGACCTGCTGGTGCAAGGCAACGAGGTCTATCAGAACGTGCTGCAGTCGAGCGAGGCGTTCGTCATCAACGGCAATGTGGACCGCTTCGAAGTCCTGAACAACTACGTTCACGACAATAACAATATCGGCTTCGACTTCATCGGCTTCGAAGGCGAGTGCTCCGGTTGCGGCGACAAGGACCGGGCCCGTAACGGCATCGTCAAGAACAACCGCGCGGTCAACAATTCCAGCTCGACCAATCCCTGGTACAGCAACGTCGGCTCGGCGGCCGGATTCTATGTCGATGGCGGCCGCTACATTGTCTTCGATGGCAATATCTCGTCCGGCAACGACCTCGGTTTCGAATTCGCCAGCGAACATGCCGGCAAGGCGACCGAGGACATCGTCATGTCCAACAACGTTGTCTACAAGAACCGCGAAGTGGGGCTGACGCTCGGCGGCTACGAGTCGAATCTTGGCGCGTCGCGCCGCATCAACGTGCACAACAACTCGTTCTACAAGAACCGGGGCTGGGGCACCGAGATCGTGTTCCAGTACAAGGTCATCGATTCGAACTTCAGCAATAACGTCTTCTTCGGCACCGGCGCCGCGGCGGATAATTATCGGGACGACGGTGGCGGCCACAGCGGTAACGTATGGGGCACCAACCTGTGGTGGGGCACCAGCGCCAGTGGCGGCAGCCTGCCGGGCCTGCGCGTGCTCGCCAATCCACGCTTCGTGGCGCCGGATAACGGCGACCTGAACCTGCAGGCGACCTCGCCCGCCATCAATGTCGGCGCGACCGGCACCGTGCTCACGACCTGGACGTCGCCACTGTGGGGCCGCTATTTCGCCGGCGGCGCCATCCCTGTCAACGGCAAGACCGACTTCAATGGCCAGGCGCGCATCGAAGGCACGATCGACCTCGGCGCCGACGAGTACGGCAGCGCGGCAGCCCTGTAACGCGCTCGCCCATCAGCCTGCAAGGTGGCTGGCGCTGCGTTCCAGGGCGCTGGTGCTGGTGCTGCAGAAGGTGGATGTCGAGGAAAACGATAAGGTCGCGGTCCGGGCCTGGGTCCATGCCTGAGTCCAGGTTCAGGGCCCAGGTCCTGGTCCTGATCCACGCCCGGGCCAACACCAGAACCGACGACCCGCGCCTCCAGCACGTCATTCCCGCGAAGGCGGGAATCCAGTTTCGTGCCGCCGCCACAAACGCATGCGGTGATGTGCACGCACGCAGACTTGGGTTCCCGCCTTCGCGGGAACGACGGGCTCGTGCTGCTGGATGCGTGCCATGCAATCAGGCTGTGACGCCGGAGCCGGTGCTGCTCAAGCCAGCAGCCGGTGCTGCTCAAGCCAGCTTGGGCCGGCCCGCCAGCCACCGCGCCGGCCCACCCGACAAATTCTCCCGATCCGCCGGATCGGCCAGAAACCCCGCCAGTACCCGCTCGTACAGCGCCAGGCTGTCCCGATACCGCTGCTGCCGCATCGCCGCCGGCTTGCGCAGGAATGCGAGCACGAAGTAATCGGCCAGCAGATCCCCCTGCGCTTCCATATTGTAGTCGGCCAGCGTGGCATCCTCGCGCAGGGTGTACCCGTACGACAGCCCGATCCTGAACGCGCCGCGCAGGCGTACCGGATACCCGAGCTGGTGCTGCCAGACGTGCACCATTTCGTGCATGAACCAGTGCAGCACGGGCGGATCGCCGCGCGCGTAGTCGGGTAGAAAACAGGAGCGGTGAAAATACAGGCTGCCGTTCGGCGTCATGCAGCAGTTCTTCGGCTGGAACGGCATGTAGCGCCGCGCATGCACGCGCACGCGGCGGTAATCGATGGCGTCGCCGAACAGCAGCGACGCCATCGCGATCTCGCCCTCGCTCAAGGGGCGCCAGCGTGATCGCATGGTCGAACGTGTCAGGCGCGCAGCGCCGCCGCGGCCCGGGCCAGTTCGGTGATGCGGTCCCAGTCGCCGGCCGCGATCGCGTCCTTCGGGGTCAGCCACGAGCCGCCCACGCAGGCCACGTTCTTGCAGGCCAGGAATTGCGGCGCGGTCTCGATCGAGATGCCGCCGGTCGGGCAGAACGTCACGTCCGGCAGCGGGCCGCCGATCGCGTTGAGCATGCCCACGCCGCCGGCCGGCACCGCCGGGAACAGCTTCAATTGCCTGAATCCTGCTTCGCGCGCCGCCATCACTTCGGATGGGGTCATCACGCCCGGCAGCAGCGGCAGGCCGCTGCTCTTCGAGGCTTCGATCAGCGCCTGGGTCAGGCCGGGCGACACGCCGAACACGGCGCCGGCGTCGCGCGAGGCGGCGAATTCCTCGGGCTGCGTCAGCGTGCCGACGCCGACGATCGCGCCTTCGACCTGGCTCATGGCGCGGATCGCGCCAAGGCCATGCTCGGTGCGCAGCGTGACTTCCAGCACGCGGATGCCGCCCGCAACGAGTGCCCTGGCCAGCGGCACGGCGTGGTCGGGATGGTCGATGGCGATGACGGGGATGACGCTCGCCGAGCGCATGATCTCAAGTAGGGTCATTGGTTGGCTCACTGGTTGGTTCACTGATCGGTTCACTTCTGGGTCTTGAACAGAAAGTCTTCGTCGGAGCCGGGGATGATCTCGCCGGCGTCGATGCCATCGTGCAGCGGCACGACGGTCTGTTTCGGGGATGGCAGCGGGAAGGTCGCGGCGCCCTCTTCCGCGGCGCTGATCGCGCGGCGGAACACGGCAAACAGCTCGCGGCCCATGCCGATATGGCTCTTCGACAGGTCGGCCGTGGCCTGCGTGCGCGAAGCCCATACATCGGCCGGCACCAGCGCCTCGAGGGTGCCGGTATTGGCGTCGACGCGGATCATGTCGCCGTCGCGCACCAGGCCGAGCGGACCGCCGGCCAGGATCTCGGGCGACACGTGGATCGCCGCCGGCACCTTGCCGGACGCGCCCGACATACGGCCGTCGGTCACCATCGCCACCTTGTGACCGGCATCCTGCAGGTTGGCCAGCGCCGGGGTCAGCGCGTGCAGCTCGGGCATGCCGTTGGCGCGCGGGCCCTGGAAGCGGATCACGGCCACGAAGTCGCGGTTCAGCTTGCCGTCCTTGTAGGCGTGCATGAAGTCTTCCTGCGAGTCGAAGGTCAGCGCCGGCGCCTCGATCGTGTAATGCTCGACCTTCACTGCCGACACCTTCATCACGGCGCGGCCCAGGTTGCCCTTGACCAGCACCATGCCGCCATTGTGGTTGAACGGGTTGGTGGCCGGGCGCAGGACGTTCTCGTCGGCGCTCAGGGCCGGCACGTCATGGAAGACGGCCTTGCCATCGTCGCCCAGGAACGGCTCTTTGCAGTGGTTGCGCAGGCCGTGGCCCAGCACGGTGTTGACGTCGTCGTGGGCCAGGCCGGCGTCGAGCAGTTCGCGGATCACGAAACCGGGGCCGCCGGCTGCCTGGAAGTGGTTCACGTCGGCTTCGCCGTTCGGGTAGATGCGCGTCAGCAGCGGCACCACCTTCGACATCTGGTCGAAGTCGTCCCAGTCGACCACGATGCCGGCGGCGCGCGCGATCGCGATCAGGTGCAGCGTGTGGTTGGTCGAGCCGCCCGTGGCATGCAGCGCGGCGATGGCGTTGACGATGCTTTTTTCGTCGACAACTTTGCCGACCGGCATGTACTGGCCGCCCTGCTGCGAGATCGCCACCGCGCGCTGGGCTGCGGCGGCGGTGAGTGCGTCGCGCAGCGGCGTGCCCGGGGTGATGAAGGCCGAGCCCGGCAGGTGCAGGCCCATCACTTCCATCAGCATCTGGTTGCTGTTGGCGGTGCCGTAGAAGGTACAGGTGCCGGCGCCGTGGTAGGACGCCGATTCGCCTTCGAGCAGCTCTTCGCGGGTGGCTTCGCCTTTCGCGAAGCGCTGGCGGATCGCGGCTTTCTCTTTGTTCGAAATGCCGGTGGTCATCGGGCCGCCCGGCACGAACACCGCCGGGATATGCCCGAAGTGCAACGCCCCGATCAGCAGGCCCGGCACGATCTTGTCGCAGATGCCCAGGTACAGGGCAGCGTCGAACATATTGTGCGACAGGCCGACCGCGGTGGCCATGGCAATGGTGTCGCGCGAAAACAGCGACAGTTCCATGCCCGGCTGGCCCTGGGTCACGCCGTCGCACATGGCCGGCACGCCGCTGGCGAACTGGGCCACGGCGCCGACTTCGCGCACGGCTTCCTTGATCACGCGCGGGAAGTATTCGAACGGCTGGTGCGCCGACAGCATGTCGTTGTACGACGAAATGATGGCGATCGACGGCTGCTTGTGTTCGCGCAGCTTGAGCTTGTCATTGGCCGGGAAGGCGGCGAAGCCGTGGGCCAGATTGGTGCACGACAGCGCGCCGCGCTGCACGCCCTGGATGCGGGCCGCCTCCATGTGTTCGAGATAGGCCGCGCGCGATGCCCGGCTGCGTTCGATGATGCGGTTGGTAACCTGTTCGACGACGGGATGCAGCGCCATGTTCATTCCTTCCGTAATGATTTTATGAAATTTTACTACAATAGGGTGGAGCGCGCTTACTCTCCTCCTATTTTCATGGGGAAAGAACGCTTGGGTAATGGTGGAAGGAAAGCCTGAACAGGTGGGGTTGCGCGAATTCCGTAGTGAATTTACGCGAAGATCCTTGTATTATTCGATAATCTTTCCATTGCCAACATTGTGCCACGCACCCAGACCCCATGCGCCAGCCTTCCCTGACCAGTACCGCCAGCTTCCAGGCCCTCGCCCTGCACGCCGATTCCGCCAAACAATGGCAGATGCGCGCGCTGTTTGCCGCCGACCCGCAGCGCTTCGAGCGACTGTCATGCGAGGCGGCGGGCCTGTTCCTAGACTATTCAAAAAATCGCCTCGACGGGCGCACGCTTGAACTGCTTGCAGCGGTAGCGCGCGAGCGCGGCGTCGAAGCGCGCCGCGACGCCATGTTCGCCGGCGAACGCATCAACAACACCGAGAACCGCGCCGTCCTGCACACCGCCCTGCGCGCCCCGCGCGGCGCGGCCCTGAGCGTGGATGGCCAGGACGTCAACGCCGACGTGCACGCCGTGCTCGACCGCGTCAGGACCTTCACCGACGCGGTGCGCAGCGGCGAATGGCTGGGCCACAGCGGCAAGCCGATCACGGACATCGTCAATATCGGCATCGGCGGCTCGGACCTGGGTCCGAAGATGGTGGTGCTGGCCCTGCGCCACTACGCCCATCCGCGCCTGAAGATGCACTTCGTGTCGAACGTCGACGGCCACGACATGGACGCGGCCCTGCAGCAGGTCGATCCCGAGACCACGCTGTTCATCGTTGCCTCCAAGACCTTCACTACCGCCGAGACCATGATGAACGCGCAGAGCGCGCGCGCCTGGTTCCTGGAGCGCGCGCCAGAAGAAGCACTGGCCAGGCACTTCGTGGCGGTGTCGACCAACCTCGAAGCAATCAAGACCTTCGGCATCGACCCGGCCAACATGTTCCCGTTCTGGGACTGGGTCGGCGGCCGTTATTCGGTATGGTCGGCGATCGGCCTGCCGGTGGCGCTCGCGGTGGGCTTCGGCTACTTCAGCGACTTCCTGGCCGGCGCCCATGAGATGGACGAGCACTTCCGCACCGCCCCGCTCGAGCAGAACCTGCCGCTGATCCTGGCGCTGGTGGGCTTCTGGAACCGCCAGTTCCTCGAGTGCGGCTCGGTCTCGATCGCGCCGTACCACCAGGACCTGAACCGCTTCCCGGCCTACCTGCAGCAGCTCGACATGGAAAGCAACGGCAAGCGGGTCACCCGCGACGGCGCGCCGGTCGACACCCCGACCTGTCCGGCGATCTGGGGAGAATGCGGCACCAACGGCCAGCACGCCTACTTCCAGCTGCTGCACCAGGGCACCGATGTGACGCCGATGGATTTCATCGCCGCCCTGCGCCCGTCCCACGAGATGGACAATCACCACACCGCCCTGCTGGCCAACTGCTTCGCCCAGTCCGAAGCGTTCATGAAGGGCAAGACCGCGGACGAGGTGCGCGCCGACCTGCAGGCCCAGGGACTGGACGAGGCCGAGATCGCCCGCCTGGCGCCGCACAAGACCTTCCCCGGTAACCGCCCGAGCAACACGATCCTGATGGAGCGCCTGACGCCATCGACGCTGGGGGCCCTGATCGCGCTGTACGAACACAAGACCTTCGTGCAGGGCGTGATCTGGGACGTCAACAGTTTCGACCAGTGGGGCGTCGAGCTGGGCAAGGTGCTGGCCAAGAAGATCGAGGCCGAACTGGCGGGCGAGCCGCAGCCGGCCGGTCACGACAGCTCCACCAATGGCCTGATCGCGCGCGCCAAAGCCGCTGTTTGAATCCGCAACTTCCATCTGGTGACCATGGCAACTGACAAATTTGACGTAGTACACGACACGCCGATGCTGGTGGGCGAATCCGCGATCTGGCACGAAGTCGAATCGGCCCTGTACTGGGTCGACATCGAAGGCCTGACCGTCAACCGCCTGCACGCGGCGAGCGGCAAGTTCACGTCCTGGAAGATGGGCTCGAACCCGTCGGCGCTGGCGATCGACGACAACAACCGCCTGGTCGTGGCGACCCGCCAGGGCCTGCTGCGCCTGAATACCACCGACGGCGCGGAAACGATGCTGGCCGATGCGCCCTACGATGCCCACAAGGTGCGCTTCAACGACGGCCGCGTCGATCCGCAGGGACGCTTCTGGATCGGCACCATCTACGAGCCGCGCGACAGCGAATCGGCCGAGATGTACGTGTTCGAAGGCGACGCGCTGCGGCGCGCCTGGAGCGGCGGCATGACCAACTCGAACGGCCTGGCCTGGAGCCTGGACGGGCGCACGATGTACCACGCCGACACCACCAGCCACCGCATCGACGTGTACGACTACGACGTCGAGACCGGCCAGCACGGCAACCGCCGCAACCTGCGCACCTTCCCGACCGACAAGAAGGCCGCCGACTATATCGGCCGCCCGGACGGCGCCACGATGGATTCGGAGGGCAACTACTGGGTCGCGATGTTCGAAGGCGCGCGCATCCTGTGCATCGCGCCGGATGGCGCCATCGTGCGCCAGCTCGCCCTGCCGGTGCGCTGCCCGACTTCGGTTGCCTTCGGCGGTCCGGATCTGCGCACGCTGTACATCACCAGCGCCAGCCATGGGCGCTCGGCCGAGGAGCTGGCCGAATATCCGCTCAGCGGCAAGGTGCTGTCGATCAGGATGGACGTGGCGGGGCGTGAAGAACCCGAGTACCGGATCTGATCCGGGAGGGTTGGCGGCTCCGCCGCCGACGCGGTGATCGTCACCGGCTTCGATGTCGTGCCGGATGATCTGGCTGCAAGCGATCGCCGCGTCGGCGGCTTCGATGTCGTGCCGGATGATCTGGCTGCAAGCGATCGCCGCGTTGGCGGCGGAGCCGCCAACCCTACGGGAGGTGTGGCACCATGCAACGCGGACAGGCAGCTGATCTGTAGTAGATTTTCTTGAATATTGAATATTTATGTAGTAAATTTACATGCGCTATTGATTCGTTTTTTCGCTCCCTCTTTTCGATCCACTCCTGCTCTTGACCCGACCATGGCCCTTTCCGATTTCGACCTCGTTTTCTTTGGCGGCAGCGGCGACCTTGCGATGCGCAAGCTGCTGCCTGCGATGTACGCGCGCGACGTCTGCAACGATCTTCCGGAAAGCAGCCGCATCGTCTGCGTCGGCCTGGATAACCTGAGCCAGGAACAGTTCCTGCGCTTCGTCGAGACCAACTCGAAGCCGCACATCAAGGACACGCCCGTCGAGGCGAACTGGCAGCGCTTCCTCGACCGCATCACCTACGTCGCGCTGAACGCGACCGACGTGCGCACCTACGACAAGCTGGCCGCCGCCCTGCGCGACGACGACGCGCTGACCCGCGTGTACTACCTGGCCACGCCGCCGCAACTGTTCGCCAGGATCTGCGACAACCTCGCCGCCAGCGGCCTGGTCACGCCGAATTCGCGCGTCGTGCTCGAAAAACCCCTGGGCCGCGACCTGGCCTCGGCCAGGAAGATCAATCTCGACGTGGGCAAGGTGTTCGCCGAATCGCAGATCTACCGGATCGACCACTACCTGGGCAAGGAAACGGTGCAGAACCTGCTGGCGCTGCGCTTCGGCAACATCCTGTTCGAGCCGCTGTGGCGGCGCGAGTGGATTTCGGACGTTCAGATCACCATCGCCGAAAAGATCGGCGTGGGCAACCGCCTCGGTTACTACGACAACTCCGGCGCGCTGCGCGACATGCTGCAGAACCACCTGCTGCAACTGCTGTGCATCGTGGCGATGGAGCCGCCCGCCTCGATCGCGCCGGACGCGGTGCGCGACGCCAAGCTGCAGGTCCTGCGCTCGCTGAAACGCTTCACGCCCACCACGCTCGACCGCAACATCGTGCGCGGCCAGTACCGCGGCGGCTACATCGACGGCCAGCAGGTGCCGGGCTATCGCGACGAGCCGGATGCGCCCAAGAGCTCGAAGACCGAGACGTTCGTCGCCATGAAGGCCGAAATCGATACCTGGCGCTGGGCCGGCGTGCCGTTCTACCTGCGCACGGGCAAGCGCATGGCCGACCGCCTGGCCGAGATCGTGGTGCGCTTCAAGCCGATCCCGCATTCGATCTTCAACCAGCCGACGTCGAGCTTCCAGCCCAACAGCCTGGTGATCCGCCTGCAGCCGGACGAAGGCCTGTCGATGAACCTGATGGCCAAGACCCCGGGTGACTCGATGCGCCTGAAGCAGGCCGAACTCGAACTCGATTTTCGCGAGCAGTTCAAGGCGCCGCGCATGGAAGCCTACGAGCGCCTGCTGCTCGACGTGCTGCGCGGCCAGCTCACGCTGTTCATGCGCGGCGACGAACTGGAAGCGGCGTGGGAATGGGTCGAGCCGATCCTCGAACACTGGGAGCAGGACGACAGCGCCCCGGCGCCCTACACGTCCGGCACCTGGGGCCCGGCCGCGGCCAGCGCCCTGATCGGGCGCGACGCGCTGCAGTGGCGCGAAGAAGCGCTGCCCGAAGATTAAGACGAGGTAGACCACCATGCTGCTCGACTCGATCCGCACCCAGCTCGATACGCTGTCCAAGTCCGAGCGCAAGGTGGCGCTGGCGGTGCTGGCTGCGCCGTCAAGCACCGTCAGCCAGAACATCACCGCGCTGGCGCGCAACGCCGGCGTGTCCGAGCCGACCGTGGTGCGCTTTTGCCGCACGCTCGGCTACGACGGCTGGCACGAGTTCAAGCTCAAGCTGGCGCAGGGACTGGCCCTGGCCCTGCCCGGCGCCAACGAGGCGCCCGACCAGGACGACCTGGCGTCGGACCTGATCAACAAGATCTGCAGCCGTTCGATCAATACGCTGCTCGACCTGCGCAACAACCTCAAGCCGGAGCTGGTCCAGCAGGCGCTCGAGATCCTGGCGCGCGCCAACAAGATCGAGTTCTACGGCCAGGGCACGTCGGGCTTCGTCGCGGCCGACGCCCAGCACAAGTTCTTCCGTTCGGGCGTGCCGACGGTAGCCTATACCGACCCGGCGATCCACTCGATCGCGGCGGCGCTGCTGCGCGAGGGCGACGCGGTGGTGGCGATCTCGCAGCGCGGCAACAACCCGGCGCTGACCCGCTCGGCCAAGCTGGCCAAGGCCGGCGGCGCCGACGTGATCGTGCTGGCGCCGTCCGGTACCCCGCTGGCCGACGTGGCCACGCTGTTCATCCCGATCGACCTGGTGTTCGCCACCGACCCGTACACGCCGATCTCGGCGCGCCTGGCCTACCTGGTCGTGATCGACGTCCTGGCGGTGGGCCTGGCGCTGCGCCGCGGGCCGGAATTTCGCAAGAAGATGCAGAACGCCCAGAAGGCGCTGCAGGAGTTCGACATGCAGTTCGATTCGTTCATCGGGTGATCGGTTAGAATCACGCCGATGGCAAAGCGTTACAAGATACTCCTGGCGGCCATTGTCGCCGCCTGCGTGCTGGCGATGTGCACGATCAAGCCCCGGCTGCAGCTGCCCGCACCGGTCGTGGTGCGCAGCGTACCCGGCATCGAAGGCTTCGAATTGCATCACAGCGGTTTCGACCCCAGCGGCGCGGGCACGTTCCAGCCGCATTTCCAGCTGAACGACGCGCTGTGGGCCAACTACCCGTTCGTGATCTACCGTGATCGCATCTACCGGCGCGCAGGCCCCGGCAGCGTCATCGTGCGCCCGCGCGCGAAGACAATCACGCCCTATCTGGTCGAGGAAACCGCGGACCGGTCCGACGAAAAGTCCGAAGGCATCTCCAGCCTGTCCATCCGCGACCGCAGCAGCCGCGAACTACTCGGCATCCGCTACCTGCGCAGCGGCCAGGTCGAGGACGGCAACGGTCACGTGGGCCAGCATGCGCGCGATTTCGTGCGCAAGGTGCTGGTGGTGTCCGCCCCGTCGGCCACGGCCGGCGCCGGGCCGGGCGAGCAGGCGTATGGCCTGGCGCCGGTATCGCACACGCCACTGCGGGCGGGCAACGGTGACCCTGACGTGCAGGGTGGCGATGGCTGCCCGCCGGCCTACCGCATCTTCGCGGCCGAGGGCGTGCGCCAGTTCGATGCCGGCGCATGGGCGTTCCGGCCGCAGAACAATGTCGGCAGCTTCGCCTGCACCGCCAATTTCATCGTGGTGGACTCGGGTAACGGCGCACGCCTGATGCTCGACCTGCTCGACGCCAGCGGCCAGCACCTGTTCCAGACCGAGGTCGCGCTGCCGTTCGAGACAGGCGCCAACGTGACGGTGCAGCGCCTGCGGGTGAACGGCCAGCGCCTGCAGGTCGACCTGCACGCCCATCCCGGCAAGGGGGCCGACGGCAAGCCGCGTGCGCGCCAGCGCTTGCGGCTGGTGATCTCGATGGCGCCGCCCGAGCCCGCTGTTCCCGAACCTGCTGCGCCCGGGACCGATGCACCGGCACCGGTTGCTCCTGCTCCCGCCCCTGCACCTGCACCTGCACCTGCACCTGCACCTGCACCCGCTCCTGCGCCTGCAAACGAAGCGCCTGTGGCGGCGGTGGCTGTAAAATAGCGGTTTTCGACCAGCATTTTCGTCTGCCATGCATATCAATCCTGAACGTAGCGACCGTCCCGACTATGACCTGCTGGTGCGCCAGGTGGTCAGCGTCCTCGAGGGCGAGCGCGACCTGACCGCCAACGCATCGCAGTTCTCGGCGCTGGTGTACGACACCATCTCGGGCCTGAACTGGGCCGGCTTCTACTTTACTGTTCCGTCCAAAAAGGGCGAAGGCCACGATTTGCTGGTCGGGCCGTTCCAGGGCAAGCCTGCCTGCGCGCGCATCCCGTTCGGGCGTGGCGTGTGCGGAACCACCGCCGTCAAGCGCGAGACCATCGTGGTGCCGGATGTGCATGCGTTTCCGGGACATATCGCCTGCGATTCGGCGTCGGCGTCGGAGATCGTCATTCCGGTGCTGAAGGATGACCGGCTGATCGGCGTGTTCGATATCGACAGCCCGCAGGTCGATCGTTTTTCGGATGAAGACCGCGCCGGGCTGGAAGCCATGATCGCGGCATTTGTCGCGGGTACCGATTTCTGATCCGGGGCGCGGTATGCGGCGAACCTGGATTCCCGCCTGCGCGGGAATCCAAGGCTACCCACCGAAGTCGCACAAGCTAATTCAAGCACACATATAACGAGACCATCATGAACCAACTCGAGCAGCTGAAGCAATACACCACCGTCGTCGCCGACACCGGCGACTTCCAGTCGATCAAGGCCTACGCGCCGCAGGATGCGACCACCAATCCTTCCCTGATCCTGAAAGCCGTGCAGAAGCCGGAATACCGTCCGCTGCTGGAAAAAGCCATCGCCGACGCGCCGGACGCCTCGATCGAAGGCATCGTCGACAGCCTCCTGATCGCTTTCGGCGTGGAGATCCTCAAGTACGTCCCGGGCCGCGTGTCGACCGAGATCGATGCCGCCCTGTCGTTCGATACCGACGCCACGGTCGCCAAGGGCCGCGAGCTGATCGCCCTGTACGAAGCCGCCGGCATCAAGCGCGAGCGCGTGCTGATCAAGATCGCGTCGACCTGGGAAGGCATCCGCGCCGCCGAGATCCTGGAAAAGGACGGCATCCACTGCAACCTGACGCTGCTGTTCTCGCTGTGCCAGGCGGTGGCCTGCGCCGAAGCGGGCGTGAAGCTGATCTCGCCGTTCGTCGGCCGCATCTACGACTGGTACAAGAAGTCGACCAGCACCGACTACCAGGGCGCCGACGATCCGGGCGTGCAGTCGGTCAAGAGCATCTACCAGTACTACCGCAAGTTCGGCTACGACACCGAAGTGATGGGCGCGAGCTTCCGCAACACGTCGCAGATCCTGGAACTGGCCGGCTGCGACTTGCTGACCATCTCGCCCGACCTGCTGCAAAAGCTGGCCGACGCCGATGCGCCGGTCGAGCGCAAGCTGACGAAGGATGAGTCCGCCAACATCGAGAAGATCACGGTGGACGAAAAGACCTTCCGCTTCATGCTCAACGAAGATGCGATGGCGACCGAGAAGCTGGCCGAAGGCATCCGCGCCTTCGTCGCCGATTCGCTCAAGCTCAAGCAGATGATCGAAGGCATGCGCTAAGCGCACGTAGAAAAAGAGAAGCCCGGCGATGCCGGGCTTTTTTCATTGGCGGATGAGCGATGCAGCGTGGACGGGTCTCCCCTCCACGCGTTCAATCAATGCACGGGGCGCCACGGAGCGGGCGGGAGCTGGACGCGTGGACGGCAAAGCCGTCCACCCCACGATAGATCGTGCGTCACCGATGCGCATGGACGCGTGGACGGGCCGTCCACCCCACGATAGATCGCGCGTCACCGATGCGTGTGAACGGCCAATGTCAGCGCGCCCGCAATCCCGCCAGGAAGGTATCGATCACCTCCCCGCCCAGGCTGGTCAGGTCGAACGCCTCGAGCTCGAACAGCCAGTTGCGCAGCAGGCCGTCGAGCATGACCCACATGCACAGCGAGGCATTGCCGACATCGACCGAGGCCGGCAGCGAGCCTTCGCGCTGGGCCTGCTGCAGCTGCGCTTCCATGCGGCCACGCCATTCGGCCACCGCGGCGCGCTTGCGTACCCGCGCCGAGTCGACTTCGTCGGTGAACTCGGTCTTGAGCGTGGCGATTTCGAACACCCGGCGCGCCTGGTCGTCGGTTTTGACGATGTGCAGCACCGCCATCATCTCGTCACGCAGGCGCTGCAGGGGATCGACCGTTTCGCGCGCGTCGAGCATCTTCACGGCCGCATCCATCGGCATGGTGGCGCGGTCCATCATCGCACTGAACAGCGCGCCCTTGTCGACAAAATGCCAGTAAATTGCGCCTCGAGTCACACCTGCCGCGGTCGCAATATGCTGTAATGTTGTACGAGAAACACCTTGTTTCGCGAACAGGATTTCTGCTGCATCCAGGATGCTGTCGCGGGTGGCTGCCGCCTCTTCTTTTGTCCTGCGGACCATTTCGTCTGATTAACCCTACGGAAATTAAGTGCTTCGAACAATTTACATACAGTCGTGATAGTATATAAAATTATTCGTAAAAGCCAGCCTTGATGTCACGTCGCATGCATACATTATTTACCAAGATGTGACATCAGCATGTTCTCTAACTAGAAGGAAGCATATTTAATGCGTTCGTCCAACTCCTCTCCTCTTTCCCTGACCCGGGTTGCCGCCGCCACGTTGGCTGCCGTGGTCCTGCTGTCTGCCTGTGGCAAGAAAGACCAGCCTGCCCAGGGCGCCCCGGCCGGTGGCCAGGCGCCTGCCGCCGAAGTCGGCGTCGTCACCACCCGTTTCGAAACCGTTGCACTGCAGACCGAACTGCCGGCCCGCGCCGAGCCGATCCGTACCGCCCAGGTGCGTGCGCGCGTCGATGGCGTGGTGCTCAAGCGCTCGTTCACCGAAGGCAGCATGGTCAAGCAGGGCCAGTCGCTGTACCAGATCGATCCGGCCCCGTTCCAGGCCCAGCTGGCCGCGGCGCAAGCCGACGTGGCCCGCGCCGAAGCCAACCTGGTCGCCGCGCGCGCCGTGGCCGAGCGCTACAAGCCGCTGGTCGAAGCGAACGCGGTCAGCAAGCAGGAGTTCGACAACGCCGTCGCCGCCCAGAAGCAGGGCGAGGCTGAAGTCGCCGCCGCCAAGGCGCAGCTGCGCGTGGCCCAGATCAACCTGGGCTACACCAATGTGAATGCACCGATCTCGGGCCGTATCGGCCGCGCGCTGGTGACCGAAGGCGCGCTGGTCTCGGCGACCCAGTCGACCGAGCTGGCCCTGATCCAGCAGACCGACACCATGTACCTGAACATCACCCAGTCGGCCACCGAACTGCAGCGCCTGCGCAAGCAGGGCGGCGGCAGCAACGACGTGCCGGTGACGGTGCTGCTCGACGACGGCAGCGAAATGCCGCAGCGCGGCAAGCTGCTGTTCTCGGACGTGACCGTCGACCAGAGCACCGGCCAGGTCACGCTGCGCGCGACCGTGGAAAACACCAACAACGCCCTGCTCCCTGGCCAGTACGTGCGCGTGCGCATCGCCCAGGCGTCGCTTCCGAACGGCATCCTGATCCCGCAGCAGGCGGTGACCCGCGGCGGCCAGAATGGCGACACCGTGATGGTGGTCGGCGCCGACAACAAGCCGGTTGCCCGTCCAGTCAAGGTCGCTTCGCAGCAAGACGCGAGCTGGGTCGTCACCGACGGCCTGAAAGAAGGCGAAAAAGTCATGGTCGACGGCTTCCAGAAGCTGCAGATGATGCCGCCTGGCACCCCGGTGAAACCGGTGCAATGGACGCCACCAGGCGCCGCCCAGGCACCGGCCCAGGCAGGTGCGCCGGCCGCCCAGCCGAATGCCGCCGGCCAGCAGGCCGCTGCCGCATCCGGCGCTTCGGGTGCACGCACGCCGAATGCCGGCTCGCCAGCGGCGGGCGCGACCACGCCAGCCGACAGCAGCCGATAAGAACAAGGAACAGGACTTCCAATGGCACGTTTTTTTATTGATCGCCCAATTTTTGCCTGGGTCATCGCGCTGTTCATCATGGTGCTGGGTGGCATTGCCATCAATCAGCTGCCGATCGCGCAATACCCATCCGTGGCGCCGCCTTCGATCGTCGTCAATGTGACCTATCCGGGTGCATCGGCGCAGACGCTGGAGGATTCCGTCATCTCGATCATCGAACGCGAGATGAATGGCGCCCAAGGCATGATCTACATGGAATCGACCAGCCAGGCCAACGGCACCGGCTCGATCACCATTTCGTTCGAGACCGGCACCGACCCGAACCTGGCCCAGGTCGACGTCCAGAACCGCCTGTCGCGCGCCACCCCGCGCCTGCCACCGGCGGTGACCCAGCAGGGCGTGCGCGTCGACCAGGCCCGCTCGAACTTCCTGCTGTTTACCATCCTGTCGTCGGATGATCCGAACATCAGCAACATCGAACTCGGCGACTATGCTTCGCGCAATGTGTTGCCAGAAATTCAGCGTATTACCGGCGTTGGTCAAGCCCAGCTGTTCGGTACCGAAAAGGCCATGCGGGTCTGGATCGACCCTGCCAAGCTGGTCGGCCTGAACCTGTCGCCGGCCGATGTGACCGCCGCCATTTCGCAGCAAAATGCCCAGGTTGCTTCGGGCACGATCGGTGACTTGCCGGTGGCCCAGGGTCAGCAGATCAGCGCTACCGTGATCGTGACCGGCCAACTGTCGAACGTCGAACAGTTCGGCAAGATCGTGCTGCGCGCCAATCCGGACGGCTCGACCGTGCGCCTGAAGGACGTGGCCCGCATCGAAGTCGGCGGCCAGGCCTACAGCACCACCGCGCGCCTGAACGGCAAACCGTCGGCCGGTATCGGTGTCCAGCTGGCGCCGTCGGGCAACGCGCTGCAGACCGCGACCCTGATCAAGGAACGCATGGCGGAACTGCAGAAGCTGTTCCCGAAAGGCATCAAGTACTCGATTCCTTACGACTCGACCACCTTCATCGACATCTCGATCGAACAAGTGGTGCACACCCTGGTCGAAGCGATCGTGCTGGTGTTCCTGGTGATGTATCTGTTCCTGCAAAACATCCGCTATACCCTGATCCCGACCATCGTGGTGCCTATCGCACTGCTGGGTTCGTTCGCCTGCCTGCTGGCGATGGGCTTCTCGATCAACGTGCTGACCCTGTTCGGCATGGTGCTGGTGATCGGTATCGTGGTCGACGATGCGATCGTGGTGGTCGAGAACGTCGAGCGCATCATGAGCGAGGAAGGTTTGCCGCCGCTGGAAGCGACCCGCAAGGCGATGGGCCAGATCTCGGGCGCCATCATCGGCGTGACCGTGGTCCTGATCGCCGTGTTCGTGCCGCTGGCGTTCTTCGCCGGCGCGGTCGGCAACATCTACCGCCAGTTCTCGGTGGTGATGGTGACCTCGATCGGCTTCTCGGCCTTCCTTGCGCTGTCGCTGACCCCGGCGCTGTGCGCACACCTGCTCAAGCCGGTCGAAGCGGGCCACCATCACGAGAAGAAGGGTTTCTTCGGCTGGTTCAACCGCAAGTTCACGACCGGCGCCAAGAAATATGAAGGCTTCGTCGGCGCGATCCTGAAACGCGCCGGCCGCTGGATGGTCGTGTTCGCGCTGCTGGTGGGCCTGGTCGGCCTGATCTTCGTCCGCATGCCGAACGCGTTCCTGCCCAACGAAGACCAGGGCTACGTGATCGCCAACATCCAGCTGCCGCCAGGCGCCACCGCCGAACGCACCGGCGTGGTGCTGCGCGCACTGGAAGACTTCGTCATGAAGCAGCCTGAAACCGCGAACATCGTGGCCGTGACCGGCTTCTCGTTCTCGGGCCAGGGCCAGAACATGGGCCTGGCGTTCATCCCGCTCAAATCGTGGGACGAGCGCAAGGAAAAAGGCTCGGACGCGCAATCGTTCGCCGGCCGCATCACCGGCCACATGGGCGCGCTGCGCGACTCGTTCATCTTCGTGGTGAGCCCGCCGCCGATTCCCGAACTGGGTACCGGCACCGGCTTCTCGTTCCGCCTGCAGGATCGTGCCGGCAATGGCCACGCTGCCCTGCTCGCTGCGCGTAACCAGATGCTGGGCATGACCATGCAAAGCAAGGTGCTGACCGGCATGCGTCCGGAAGGCCTGGAAGATGCGCCGCAACTCAAGCTCAACATCGACCGCGACAAGGCGCAAGCCCTGGGCGTGACCTTCGGTGCGATCAATACTGCGCTGTCGACGTCTCTGGGTTCGTCGTACGTGAACGACTTCCCGAACGCCGGCCGCCTGCAGCGCGTGATCGTCCAGGCCGATGCGCCACAACGCATGCAACCGGACGACCTGCTGCGCATCAATGCCCTGAATAGCCAGGGCCAGCCTGTGCCGCTGTCGTCGTTTGCCTCGACCGAATGGACCACCGGCCCGATGCAGACCACCCGCTACAACGGCTATCCAGCAATGAAGCTGACCGGCGAACCGGCACCAGGCTACTCGAGCGGCGACGCGCTGGACGAGATGCAGCGCCTGGCAGCCCAGCTGCCACCGGGCTTCACCTTCGAGTGGACCGGCCAGTCGCGCGAAGAGATCCTGTCCGGCTCGACCGCGTCGATCCTGATCGCGTTCTCGCTGCTGGCGGTGTTCCTGTCGCTGGCCGCGCTGTACGAAAGCTGGACCATCCCGGTCTCGGTGATGCTGGTGGTGCCGCTGGGTATTCTGGGTTCGCTGCTGGCCGCCAGCATGCGCGGCTTGCCGAACGACGTGTACTTCAAGGTCGGCCTGATCACGATCATCGGCCTGGCGGCGAAGAATGCGATTCTGATCGTCGAATTCGCCAAGGACCTGCAAGCCGAAGGCAAGACGCCTTATGAGGCGGCGCTGGAAGCGGCACACCTGCGGTTCCGTCCGATCATCATGACCTCGCTGGCCTTCATCCTGGGCGTGCTGCCACTGGCCATCGCCAGCGGCGCCGGCTCGGCATCGCAGCGCGCCATCGGTACCGGCGTGATGGGCGGTATGATTACGGCTACCGTGCTCGGCGTGATCTTCGTGCCGGTGTTCTTCGTGGTCGTGCGCACGCTGTTCAAGGGCAGCGAGCGCCAGCGCAAGATCTATGCACACGCGCAGGAAGTGCGGCATGAGCAGGACCGACAAGCGCATGCGGCTGAAGAAAAAGGAAACAAACCATGATGAAGCAAATGAAATTCGTGACCCCGCTGGCGCTGTCGATGGCGCTGGCCGGCTGCATGTCGCTGGCTCCCGACTACGAGCGCCCGGCGGCCCCGGTGGCCGCGGCCTTCCCTGATGCGCCGCAGGCGGCCACGCCGCCGGCCGGCCCGAAGATCGACCAGGCCCCGGTAACGGTGCCCTGGCAGCAGTACTTCGCCGATGTGCGCCTGCGTCAACTGATCGACCTGGCGCTGGTGAACAACCGCGACCTGCGCATCGCGATCGCCAACATCGAGCAGGCCCGCGCGCAGTACCGCATCACCCGCGCCGATCGCCTGCCGACGGTGGGCCTGGGTATCAGCGGCAACCGCCAGACCGTGGGCGAAGACCAGCCGATCGAGAGCGTCTACCAGTCGGGCCTACAGGTCACGGCCTTCGAGCTGGACCTGTTCGGCCGTGTGAAGAGCCTGTCCGACGCGGCGCTGTCGCAGTACCTGGCCACCGAAGAGGCACGCAAGGCGACGCACATCAGCCTGATCTCGTCGGTCGCCAACGCCTGGCTGCAACTGCTGGCCGACGAAGAGCTGCTGCGCATCACGCAAGAGACGCTGAAAACGCGCCAGGAATCGGACCGCCTGACCACGCTGCGCTTCGAGAACGGCGTCGCGTCGCGCCTCGAGCTGCAGCAGTCGCGCTCGCTGGTCGAGACCGCACTGGCCACGCTGGCCCAGCAACAGCGCCTGCGTGCCCAGGATGTCAATCTGCTGACGGCCCTGGTCGGCCAGCCGCTGCCGGCCGAAGTGTCGAACGGCGCCACCCTGGCCGGTACCGAACTGCCGGACCTGCCGGGCGGCCTGCCGTCCGACCTGCTGGCGAACCGTCCCGACATCCGCCAGGCCGAGCAGGCGCTGATCGCCGCCAACGCCAACATCGGCGCGGCGCGCGCGAACTTCTTCCCGCGCATCTCGCTGACCGCGACCGCGGGTAGCGCCAGCAACCAGCTGTCGGGCCTGTTCGACAGCGGCACCTGGGGCTGGACCTTTGCCCCGCAGGCGGTGTTGCCGATCTTCGACTACGGCCGTAACAGCGCCACCCTGGGCAGCGCCCGGGCCCAGCGCGACATCGCGGTGGCGCAGTACGAACGCGCGATCCAGACCGCGTTCCGCGAAGTGGCGGACGCGCTGGCCGGCCAGGCGACCTTCAGCGAGCAATTGCGCGCGCAGCAGGCGGTGACCGAGGCCGAGGCCGATCGTTTCAACCTGTCCGACCTGCGTTATCGCAGCGGCGCGGCCAGCTACCTCGATCTGCTCGACGCGCAGCGTTCGCTGTTCCAGTCGCAGCAGTTGACGGTGCAGGCGAACCTGCTGCGTTTGCAGAACCAGGTGGCGTTGTATCGCGTGCTGGGTGGCGGCTGGACCGACGCTGCCGAGCCGGCGGCGCAGGCGGCGGGCACGCCGGTGGCGTCGCGCTGATCAGCCGTCGTCACGGCGAATGACAACCGGGCCTGCGTGGCCCGGTTTTTTTTAGGCGCTGTTCTCGTTAAATGTGGATGACGCTGATGACGATGCCGAGCAATTGCTCGATGGTTGTTACCCGGCCCATGTCGAGGGCCCAGCGCCATCCCAGGTA
>Ga0265797_10001131_pt1 | contig 47681 bp, 41 predicted proteins | sample P2T30metagenome_FD_192433 | JGI IMG/M metagenome (GOLD analysis project Ga0265797, IMG submission 192433) | Plant litter microbial communities from East Loma Ridge, Irvine, California - P2 T30 | ecosystem: Environmental > Terrestrial > Plant litter > Unclassified | place: USA: California...
CGCCACCAGCGGCCGGTAGTCGCCGGCCAGGGCCTTGGTCTCGTCCGGCGTCCAGTTACCACGGCACATGTGCACCGCCAGGCGCTCGCGCGGGAAGCCGGCAGTGACGGCGTTGATCAGGTCGCGCGCAAACGCCAGCTCGGTCGGGGTATCGGCTTTTTCGGACAGCGCGCCGCACATGAAGCTGCGCTGCGTGGCCGGGCCGCTGAACACGACTTCGGACAGCACCGGCTCGTCGAGCTGCACCAGCGCCGTGCCGGCCGCCAGCAGGCAGGCGATTTCCTCGCGCAGCACGCGCACGATGTCGCGCGCCAGGTCGTCGCGGTTGTCGTAGGCGCGGTCCGAGATGCATTCCATCCACATGGTGCGGGTCAGCAGATAAGGACCGGGCAGCGCCACCTTGATCGGCTGCTGGGTCAGCGCGCGCGCAAAGTCGACTTCGTGCACCGCGATGCCGCGCGTGCGGCCCAGCGGCCCGAACACGGCCGGATGGCGCACGTCGCCGGCCGGCACGTCGAGGGCGCGCAGTTCGCGCTCGAATTGTTCCGGGTCGTCCACCAGCGGCAGCAGGTCGGTCAGCGGAATCAGCTGGCAATTGTCGAGCCGCGAAGCGACGAAGCTCGAATAACTGTCGCGCCGCTGTTCGCCGTCCGACACCACGTCGGCGCCGGCGCGCAGCTGCGCCTGCACCGCCAGGCGCACCGCATCGTCGGCGGTGGCGTGGAAGGCCGCGTCGTCCAGGCGCCCTTCCATGTGCTCGTGCACCGCCTGCAGCATCCAGCGCGGGCGCGGCCAGGAGCCGATCCCCATCACCGACAGCGGCGCGATCGCCGGCGCCGGGGCCACTGGCGGGAACTCCGTCATCGGCGTGACCAGCACCGGCGCGAAGCCGGCGCTGACCTGGGTGACCGTGGCCGCGCCCGCGCTCCTCTCGGCCAGCTTGCCCTTGGCCACCAGGAAGCTGCGCTGCTTGCCTTCGCGCAGGAACGACACCAGCTCGTTGCCCGTCATGCGGCACCAGGCCGGCAAGTCTTCATCGACCGACAGTTCGGTGGAACGGATCTCGAGCAGGCCGCCGCGCGGCAGCGGGTCGATGTGCTTGCGGATCAGCAGCAGCAAGCCGTTGCCGCAATCGAGGTCACCGCCGTCGAAGCCGACGTCGGGTTGATGAGGATGGGGAAAGGTCATGGTTCAGAATTGGGGTTCGTGGATAACGCCATCGTACAGGGTGTCGATCTGCTCGCGCCCGAAGCGCTGCGCCTCGAGGTCGACGACGACGCGGCCGGCGCGCAGGCCGAGCACGCGGTCGGCGTAGCGGCGCGCGTATTCGGGCTGGTGCAGGCTGCAGACAACGGCCAGGCCGTCGGCATGGCAGATCGACTTCAAGAGTTCGAGGATGCCGGCGCCGGAGCCGGGATCGAGGCTGGCCACCGGTTCGTCGGCGATGATCAGCTCTGGCTGCTGGGCCAGCGCGCGCGCGATCGCCACGCGCTGCTGCTGGCCACCCGAGAGCGTGTCGGCGCGCTGCCGGGCATGGCCGGCCAGGCCGACCCGCGCCAGGCAATCGTGGGCCAGCGCCATGTCGGCCGCATCGAACTGGCGCAGCCAGCCACGCCACGCGCTGGCGTGGCCGAGGCGGCCGGCCAATACATTGTCGAGCGCGGACAGGCGCGGCACCAGGTTAAATTGCTGGAACACGAGGCCGATGCGGCGCCGTTCGCGCCCGTGCAGCGCGGCGACATCGGCGCCATCGAGCTCGATGCGTCCGGTGTCCGGCCGCTGCAGGCCGGCCAGGCAGCGAAACAGCGTGGTCTTGCCGGCGCCGCTGGGCCCGAGCAGGGCCAGCATCTGGCCACGCTCGAGCGTGAAGCTGACATCGTCGAGCGCCACCCGCGCGCCATAGCGCTGTCCCACTTTTTGGGCGATGAACAGGGCACTCATACCAGACGCTTTCTGAGCCAGCTGCTGGCCTGGTCGAGCGCCGTCACCACGATCAGGATCAGCACGATGATCGTAAACAGGCGCGGAAAGTCGAGCAGGTCCATGCTGTTCTTGAGTTCGAGGCCGATGCCGCCGGCGCCAACCACGCCCAGCACGGTCGAGGCGCGCACATTGAATTCCCACCAGTACAAGCCGCTCGAGAGCAGCACCGGCAGGATCTCGGGCAACACCGCATAGCCGATCGCGGTGGCGCGCCCGGCACCGGTGCTGCGCACCGCGTCGAGTGGCCCCATCGGCATGTTTTCGATATGGTCGGCCAGCAGCTTGGCCGCGCTGCCCCAGGTATGCAGGGCGATGCCGATCACGCCGGCGAACGGGCCCAGGCCAACGGCGGCGACGAACAGCAGCGCGAAGATGAAGGAATCGATGCCGCGCAAGGCGTTCAAGAGCCAGCGCGCCGGATAGAACAGGCGCGGCCAGGGCGTGATGTTGCGGCTGGCCAGCACCGCCATCGGCAGCGCCAGCAGCATGGCGGCGGTGGTGCCGATCGCCGCCATCGCCACCGTCTCGGCGATGCGCTCGCCGAACAGCGGCAACTCATGCAGCGCCGGCGGCCAGGCCGAGGCGATCCAGTGGCCCAGCTTCGGCAAGCCTTCGGCCAGGCGCGCCAGGTCGACCTGCGCCACGCGCCAGCAAACCACGTAGAACGCCAGCGCCAGGGCGGCGCCGGCCCAGCCTTTCCAGGAACGCATCAAGCCTTCGGCTTGATTTTTCCGACCGCGATGCCGGCCTTCTCGATCGACGCATAGGCCGCGTGATCGGCCTTGACGAAGCCGGTGTAGTGCGCAGGCAGCAGGGTCTTGGCCTGCTCGACGGTGATCGCGGTCAGCACTTTCTGGATCTGGTCGACGACCGCCTGGGCGGTGCCTTTCGGGACCACGATGGCGTCGTTCGGCAGCGGCGCCGAGGTCCACAGGATCTTGTTGGCGCCCGGCTTGACGCGGCCCGACTCGATCATCGCATTGCGGTTGCGATCGAAATCAGAGGCCATGTCGGCCTGCCCCGCCTGCACCGCCATCTCGTTGGCGGCGTGGGTGGCGCCCTCGGTGTACTTCCAGAACGTCCTGGGGTCGATCTTCCAGACTTCCTTGGCATACCAGGTCGGGATCAGCCAGCCCGAGGTCGAGCCGACATCGGCGAACGACATCTTGAGGCCTTTGGTGTCGTCCGGGAATTTGCTCACTTTCAGCCCCGGCTGGCCGATCACGATGGCGTGGTAGAACGGCTTTTCGTCATACTTGACGGTGGCCAGCGCGGTGCAGCCGGTGCCGTTGTTGGCGATGATGTAGCCCCATGGTCCCATCCACGCCAGGTCGAGCTGCCCGGCGCCCATGGCGACCGCCATGCCGGCCCAGTCGGTGGTGGCGAACAGTTCGAAATCGGCGTTCAGTTCTTTCGCCAGGTGGGCGAAGAACGGCATATAGGCCTTCTTGGTGTCTTCCGCGGTTGGCAGCAGCGGGCCGACGCCAAAGCGCAGCTTGCGGCGTGTTTGCGCCAGCACCGGCGCGGCGGCGCCGAGTGCAACGGTGCCTGCGGCGGCAAGGCCGGCGGCGAGAAGGGTTCTGCGGGTGGTGCTCATGGGGACGGCTTTCTTGTCAGGTAAATGGATCGGATCAGAAGCTGACGCTTGGGCAGCCGTCGCTCATGAACTCGACCAGCTTGGCGCCGCCGACGACGATCGCGCCGGCCACCAGCTTGTCTTCATCGAGCTTGCGCTTCTTGAAGCAGGGGGAGCACACATAGATCTTGCCGCCGGCGGCCGCGAAGTTGTCCATCAGGTCCTTCAGGGCCGCGAAGCCTTCTTCGTGGATCGCATCGGCGAAGCCCTGCTGCGACAGGCGCACGCCTTCGATCGACAGGAACACCACGGTTTCCTTGTCCGACGCGACCGCGGCGTTGGCGACGACGAAGGCGACGGTGGCCTTGTCGGTGTTATCGAGGCTGCTGGTCAGATTGATCAGGAATTTATTGGTCATGCTGTGCTCCTTGGGATGGGGTCAATCTTTGGCGCGGATGACATAGGCGCGCGCGTCGGCGTCGATCGCCAGCAGCGCGTGCCCGGTCATCGCGCACCAGGCGGGGATATCGGCAGGCGCGCCGGGGTCGAGTGCGATGACGCGGAACACCTTTCCCGGATCGGCGCGCACGCGGCGCCGCAGTTCCAGTACCAGGTCGCCGCAGGCGAGCTGGCCCGCGTTCCATTCGATGTCGTAGTCGGTCATGCAAGATTTCTGTTCATGAAATACGACCGGGAGTCTACGAGAAGATGCGACTATAAGCAACTCTTATAGAGGACATCGATGTTTTGGGAGGTCGATTTCAAGCCCGTGCGCACGCAGCGGCGGGAGAATCCGGCGCGGGGGGGTTATCGCGCCTTGCGCAGCCGGCAGTCTGGCGGTCAGCCGCCGGCACGCTTGGGATGGTGACCAAGCCCGGTCAGCGTCTCGATGATCCGATCGCAATGGTCGCCCTGCACTTCAATCACGCCATCTTTCACCGTGCCGCCCGAGCCGCAGGCGCTGCGCAACCTCTTGCCCAGCGCGGCCAATGCGGCGCCATCGAGCGCGACGCCCTTGACCAGCGTAACGCACTTGCCGCCGCGGCCCTTGGTCTGGCGCGACACGCGCACCACGCCATCTCCGACAAGCACGGCGTTGGCTTTGCAAGCGCACTGCGCGATTGCCTGGCGGCAGCCGGGACAGATGCGGCCGGTCTCGGTGGAATACACGAGACTGCTGCCTGAACTATTCTTCATGATGACTTCTCATTGATCATGCCCCGGCAAGATCATGGCGCCGTTCAGCCAAGCCGAACGCATTTTTTGAATCGTGTTACTACGCCGCCAAGCCGCTTATTTCAGGCGGCAGGTCAGCACCCGATAAAACTCCCAGCGCGCGACCTTGATCTCGCGGCCGACGTTGCCCAGCCGTTTGCGCAGCGCGCTGTCGGTCGGGTAGCCCTTGGGCAGCTCGTGGCGGTTGCCGTCGGCGTCCTGCAGGATTTCATAGGTATTGCCCTGCAGGTCGGTGCGCGCGATGGTGGCGCTTTCGCCTTCCACGTAATCGTCGTCGAACAGCACCAGCAGCACGTCCTTGCCGACCCGCTGCCTGAGGCTGGCCAGCAGCACATCCTGCTGCTCGCGCGTCAGGTGCGACCACAGGCCGGCCATGAAGACGGCGCTGAATTTTGCATCGCCATTGCCCAGATCGTCCGGCAGGTCGAGCACGTCGGCCTGGCGGTAGCTGACGTTGGCCGGCGTGTCGCCGTGCAGGCGGGCCTGCTCGAGCATCGCGGCGCTGGCGTCGACGGCGACGATCGATTCGGCCGTCTCGGCCAGCACTTCGGTCCAGCCGCCGGTGCCGCAACCGAGTTCCAGGATGCGGTGGCCGGCCAGCAGCTTGGACAGCTGCTCGTGCGCTTCATCCAGGTCTTCGAGCTGCTCTTCGGAGTAATCGGCGCTTTCGTTGTCGTAGTACTCGGCGACGCTGTCGAAATAGGCGACGACCGGGTTAGCGGCGGGGTTGTTGTCCATCTTGTAATCCTCATCCATCGTTACATCAGAGTTCGTAGTTTTCTCCACCGCGCATCGCCGACTCGACCATCTTGCGGTTCAGGGTCGGGGTCAGCAGTTCGATGAAGGTGTAGACATAGCTGCGCAGATAGGCGCCCTGCTTGATCGCCACACGCGAGGTGTTCATGCCGAACAGGTGGCCGACCGGGATCGCGCGCAGGTTGCGGTCGCGCTCGGGGTCGAACGCCATGCCGGCGATGATGCCGATGCCCATGCCCAGTTCGACATAGGTCTTGATCACGTCGGCGTCGATCGCTTCGAGCAGCACGTCCGGCTTCAGGCTGCGCAGGCCGAATGCATGGTCGATCTTGCTGCGTCCGGCGAAGGCGGCATCATACGTGATCAGCGGATAGGTGGCGATCTCTTCGAGCGAGATGGCGCGCGACTTGAGCAGCGGATGCTCGGGCGGGGCCACCACCACGTGCTCCCATTGATAAGCCGGCAGCGTGATCAGGTTGTCGACCGCCGCGATCGACTCGGTGGCGATGGCCAGGTCGGCCTGGTCGTTCTTGACCATGTCGGCGATCTGCTTCGGGTTGCCCTGCAGCAGCGACAAGCGCACTTTCGGGTATTTCTGCATGAACGCCTGCACCACCTTCGGCAGCATGTAGCGGGCCTGGGTGTGGGTAGTGGCGATGGTGAAGCTGCCGCTGTCGTGGGCGGCGAATTCCTTGCCGATGCGTTTCAGGCTGTCGATTTCTTGCATCACCACCTCGACCGACTGCAGCACCAGCCGTCCCGGCTCGGTCAGGCCGCGGATGCGCTTGCCATGGCGGGTGAAGATGTCGACCCCCAGCTCTTCCTCGAGCTCGATGATCGCTTTCGACACCCCCGGCTGGGACGTGAACAGCGCCTTGGCCGCATCGGTCAGGTTGTAGTTCTGGCGCACGGCCTCGCGCACGAAGCGCAGCTGATGAAGATTCATTCGTTGGTTTTTTTCTTGCAGGTTTGTCAGCGAACGGTATTTTAAGATGCTTATTCGGGTTACGTATATAAGCAAATAAATTATCCGTCGTTTGGAATATAAGCCCCACTCCGTATCATCGGCACATTATTTAATGGGCGGACAACATTCGCCCGACGGACTGAGGCCATGTACCGCTACGACCACTACGACCATCTCATCGTGCGCGAACGAATCGCACAATACCGCGATCAGGTCGCACGCCGCCTGAGCGGTGAGCTGCTGGAAGAAGAATTCCTGCCGCTGCGCCTGCAAAACGGCCTGTATATGCAGCGCCACGCCTACATGTTGCGTGTGGCGGTGCCGTATGGCCTGCTGTCGAGCGCGCAGATGCGCATGTTCGCCCACATCGCCCGCAAGCACGACCGTGGCTACGGCCACTTCACGACGCGCCAGAACATCCAATATAACTGGATCGAACTGGAACAGACGCCGGACATCCTCGAGCAGCTGGCTTCGGTCGAAATGCACGCCATCCAGACTTCAGGCAATTGCATTCGCAACATTACTACCGACGAATACGCGGGCGTGGCGGCCGACGAGATCATCGATCCGCGCCCGTTTGCCGAGATCCTGCGTCAATGGAGCACCTTCCACCCCGAGTTCGCCGCCCTGCCGCGCAAGTTCAAGGTGGCGATCAATGGCGCCGTGGAAGACCGCGCCGCGATTGCCGTGCACGACATCGGCCTGACCGTGGTGCGCAACGAGGCCGGCGAAGTCGGCTTCAAGTTCATGGCCGGCGGCGGCATGGGCCGCACCCCGATCCTGGGCAGCGTGATCCGCGACTTCCTGCCGTGGCAGCACCTGCTGACCTACACCGAAGCCGTGATGCGCGTGTATAACCAGAACGGTCGCCGCGACAACAAGTACAAGGCGCGCATCAAGATCCTGCTCAAGGCGCTGGGCGTGGAAGAGTTCACGCGCCAGGTCGAGGCCGAATGGGCCGACCTGAAGGATGGTCCCGAGACCCTGACCCAGGAAGAATTCGACCGCGTCGCAAGCTGGTTCCAGCCGCATGGCTACCGCGAGCTGAGCGACTCGGACGTGCTGCTGGCCCATCCGGACGAGCGCGCCTTCGCCAACTGGGTCGGGCGCAACGTCAAGCCGCACAAGGTGCCGGGTTACGCCGCCGTGGTGCTGTCGCTCAAGAAAACCGGCGTGCCGCCGGGCGACGCCACCGCCGAACAGATGGATTTCGCGGCCGACCTGGCCGACCGCTTCAGCTTCGGCGAACTGCGCGTGACGCACGAGCAGAACCTGGTGCTGGCCGACGTCGAGCAAGCCGCCCTGTTCGACGTGTGGCAGCTGGCCAAAGCGCAGGGCATGGCCACGCCGAATATTGGCCTGTTGACCGACATCATCGCCTGCCCGGGCGGCGACTATTGCTCGCTGGCGAATGCGAAATCGCTGCCGATCGCGGCCAGCATCGCCGAGCGTTTCGACGATCTGGACTTCCAGCACGACATCGGCGACATCGAACTGAATATCTCGGGCTGCATCAATGCCTGCGGCCACCACCACGTCGGCAATATCGGCGTGCTGGGCGTGGACAAGGATGGCAGCGAGTGGTACCAGGTGTCGATTGGCGGCGCCCAGGGCAACGATTCGGCGATCGGCAAGATCATCGGGCCATCGTTCTCGGCCCCGCAAATGCCGGAAGTGGTGGGACGCCTGCTGGAAACCTATGTGCAATGCCGGGTCGAGGGTGAGCGCTTTGTCGACACCGTGCAGCGCCTGGGCATCGCGCCGTTCAAGGAACATGTGTATGCCACGCCGATCGTGGCGGGCGAACCGGTTGGAGAGAATCATGCTTGATGCGCATCCGCAGATCATCAAGGGCCGCGAAGTCGTCAGCGACGACTGGCGCGTGTTGCGCCTGGACGAGGGACAGTCGCCCGAGACGGTCGACGTCGCCCCCGGCAAGATCATCGTGCCGCTGGCCGTGTGGCAGGCCCAGCGCTCGGCGCTGGCCGGGCGCCCGCTCGTGGGCGTCTGGCTGGCCCCGGACGAACGCGCAGAAAGTCTCAAGGACGATCTGGCGCAGTTCGCTGTCATTGCCATCGACTTCCCCAAGTTCACCGATGGCCGCGGCTATTCGACTGCCTTCAACCTGCGTAAGCGCCTCGGCTGGACCGGCGAATTGCGCGCGATCGGCGACGTGCTGCGCGACCAGCTGTTCCAGATGGCGCGCTGCGGCTTCGATGCCTTCGCCACCCGCCCCGACCGCAGCATCCACGACGCGCTCAAGGGCCTGTCGGTGTTCTCGGAAACCTACCAGGCGTCGGTCGACAATCCGCTGCCGCTGTTCCGCCGCGCGCCGCGCGAGGTCGCTGGCGCCAGCAATCAGGAGTCTTGACACATGAGCGACCTGCACCGGCGGGTGGAAGAAACCCGCGCGATCCTGGCCCGTATTGCGCGCGATTATTCGCCGGCCGTGTTCGCGTCGAGCCTGGCCGCCGAAGACATGGTACTCACCGACCTGATCCTCAAGGATGCTCTGCCGATCGGCATCTTCTCGCTCGAGACCGGCCGCCTGCACGCTGAAACGCTGGCCATGATCGGGCGCGTGAAAGACCACTACGGCTATGACATCGCCTTGTTCCGGCCGCAGCCGCAAGCGGTCGACAGCTATGTGAGCCAGCACGGCCTGAACGCGTTCTACGACAGCGTCGAACTACGCAAGGCATGCTGCGGCATCCGCAAGGTCGAGCCGCTCGGCCGCGCACTGGCCGGCAACAAGGCCTGGATCACCGGCCAGCGCCGTTCGCAATCGACCACGCGCCAGGAACTGGCGGTGCAGGAAGACGACCTTGGCCACGCCATGCAGAAGTTCAATCCGCTGGCCGACTGGAGCGAGCAGGACATCTGGGACTACCTGCGTGACAACGGCGTGCCGTACAACGTGCTGCACGATCGCGGCTACCCGTCGATCGGCTGCGAGCCCTGCACCCGCGCCATTGCGCCCGGCGAGGACGTGCGCGCCGGCCGCTGGTGGTGGGAAAACCCGGAATCGAAGGAATGCGGCCTGCACGTGGTGGACGGCAAACTTATTCGTATCAAATCCGTTGCGGCTTGAACCGCCGCAACCAGCACAGGCACCGACATGACAACCGTGAACAACGATAGCAAGCCAAGCATCACCCTGAGCGACGTGAACGCGGCCCACCTGGACGCGCTGGAATCGGAAGCGATCCACATCCTGCGCGAAGTGGCGGCCGAGTGCAGCAACCCTGCCCTGCTGTTCTCGGGCGGCAAGGATTCGGTCGTGCTGCTGCGCCTGGCCGAAAAGGCTTTTCGCCCCGGCAAATTCCCGTTCCCGCTGGTGCACATCGATACCGGCCACAATTTCGACGAAGTGATCGCCTTCCGCGACGCCAAGGCGGCCGAACTGGGCGAGCGCCTGATCATCGGCAGCGTCGAGGATTCGATCGCGCGCGGCACCGTGCGCTTGCGTCATGCGCAGACCGATTCGCGCAACGCGGCGCAGGCCGTGACGCTGCTCGAAACCATCGCCGAACACGGTTTCGACGCCTGCATCGGCGGCGCCCGCCGCGACGAAGAAAAGGCGCGCGCCAAGGAACGCATCTTTTCGTTCCGCGACGAATTCGGCCAATGGGACCCGAAGGCCCAGCGGCCCGAGCTGTGGGACTTGTATAACACCCGCGTGCATCCGGGCGAAAACATGCGCGTGTTCCCGATCTCGAACTGGACCGAACTCGACGTGTGGCAGTACATCGCGCGCGAAAAGCTGGCGCTGCCGTCGATCTATTTTGCGCACCAGCGCCAGGTGATTCCACGCAATGGCCTGCTGGTGCCGCTGACGCCCCTGACCCCGGCGCGCGACGGCGAAACGGTCGAGCTGCGCGAGGTGCGCTTCCGCACCGTGGGCGACATCTCGTGCACCTGCCCGGTGGCGTCCGACGCGGCGACGGTGGACAGCATCATTGCCGAGACGGCGATTACCGACATCACCGAACGCGGCGCCACCCGCATGGACGACCAGACCTCTGAAGCCTCGATGGAAAAACGCAAGAAAGCAGGATACTTCTGATGAACGCCCGCAACGACAATCTCGCCGACCAGCGCAATTCGACGAACGACCGCTCACTGCTGCGCTTCATCACCGCCGGTTCGGTCGATGACGGCAAGAGCACCCTGATCGGCCGCCTGCTGTTCGACAGCAAGGGCATCTTCGCCGACCAGCTGGCCGCCGTCTCGCGCGCCAAGCACAAGCGCACCGTGGGCGACACCATCGATTTGTCGCTGCTCACCGACGGCCTCGAAGCCGAACGCGAACAGGGCATCACGATCGACGTCGCCTACCGCTACTTTGCTACGCCCAAGCGCAAGTTCATCATCGCCGACACCCCGGGCCACGAGCAGTACACGCGCAATATGGTCACGGGCGCCTCGACCGCGGACGCCGTGATCATCCTGGTCGACGTCTCGAAAGTGACGCTGCGCGAAGACGGCGGGGTCGACCTCCTGACCCAGACCAAGCGCCACTCGAGCATTGCCAAGCTGCTGCAGATCGAGCACGTGGTGGTGGCCGTCAACAAGATGGACCTGGTCGACTACGACCGCGGCGTGTACGAGCGCATCGTCAAGGCGTATGCCGAATTCGCCGCGTCGCTCGGCCTGAAGGACATCAGCGCGATCCCGATCTCGGCGCTGGCCGGTGACAACGTGGTGACCCAGTCCAGCAAGATGCCGTGGTACCAGGGCCCGACCCTGATCGAGCTGCTCGAGTCGCTCTCGGTGTACGACGAAGCCCATGCCGCGCCATTCCGCTTCCCGGTGCAGCTGGTGGCGCGCCACAATGGCCACGCGGCCAACGACTTCCGCGGCTATATGGGCCGCATCGAATCGGGCCGGGTCGCAGTGGGCGACAAGCTGCTGGTGCAGCCGTCGAACCAGGCCGCCAGCGTGAAAGAGATCGTCACCTTCGACGGCTCGCTGGCGTCGGCCGTGGCCGGACAATCGGTGACGCTGGTGCTCAACGAATACGTGGACGTCTCGCGCGGCGACCTGCTGGCCGGCGCCGCGCAACCGGCAACGGCGCTCAAGCACGTGCTGGCCGACCTGTGCTGGATGTCGGACGAACCGCTCGACCTGCGCCGCAAGTACTGGATCAAGCACGGCACGCGCCAGACGGCCGCCAAGGTGAGCAAGGTGGACACCATCCTCGACGTCAACACCCAGCAGCGCCACGCCGCCGACGCGGCGGGGGGCCTGAAGCTGAACGACATCGCCCGGGTGCAGTTGAGCGTGCAGCAGCCGCTGGCGGCCGACGCCTACGCCGACATCCGCGCCACCGGCGCCTTCATCCTGATCGACGAAGTTAGCCACCAGACCGTTGCAGCAGGTATGATCCGGATCGAGCAAACTTCATAAAGAACAAGGATCGGCATGGCGGCGTTGGGCAAGGTAGTTCTGGTGGGAGCCGGTCCCGGCGCGGCTGACCTGATCACGGTGCGCGGCGCGCGCCTGCTTGAACAAGCCGACGTGGTGCTGTACGACGCCCTGGTCACGCCCGAGATGCTGGCCCTGTGCCCGCGCGCCGACAAGATCTCGGTCGGCAAGCGTTCGGGCCAGCGCTCGGTGGCCCAGACCCTGATCAACCAGCAGCTGGTCGAGTGCGCGCACAAGTACGCACTGGTGGTGCGCCTGAAGGGCGGCGACCCGATGCTGTTCGGGCGCGCCGACGAAGAACTGCGCGCGCTCGAAGCCGAGGGCATCGAAGTCGATGTCGTCCCCGGCATCACCACCGCCGTCGCCGCTGCCGCCGCCACGCGCCAGCCACTGACCAAGCGCGGCGTGGCGCGCAGCGTCGCCTTCTTCACGTCCAGCACCGCGCCCGACGAACCGGACCATCCGGCCCTGCCCGAAACCGACACCCTGGTGCAATACATGGGCGGGCGCGAAGCCGCGGCCACCGCCGAGCGGCTGCTGGCCGAAGGCCGGCGCCACGACCTGCCAGTGGTGGTGGTCGAGAATTGCAGCCGGCCCGACGAACGCATCTTGCGGCTGACGCTCACCGACCTGGCGCGCGGCCTCGAGCCGGGCCATGGCCCGGTGCTGGTGATGCTGGGCGAAGCGCTGGCCAAGCGCGAACATCAAACGTAATGTGGACGGCCCCGGGCCGTCCACATGGTTGCTGCGCCGGCGCCGCGCAGGCGCCGCTATTGCTGGTAACTAGCGGCGCGCCGCCGCGGTGCCGTATTCGTCCGCGCCCAGATCGATGATGTTCTCGATGCGCGCCTCGCCGTTGATATCCTGCACGCCATTGAGGGCAATCGCGCCAGACGGGAAGTAGCGCGTCCACAGCGGCGAACTCCAACCCGACAACGCGGTGCCGGTGGCGCCGACGTTGATCGCCGGCGACGTCGCCAGCAAGTTCAGGTTGCCACTGGCCGGCGCAACGAAGCGCGGGTCGGCCACCACCCTGGTGCCGGGAAGGCTGGTATTGGACGAGGCGCTGCCCCACCACAGGTTGATGCCCCAGCTATTGCCGCTGTAGCCAGTGCCCTCGGCCTGGTAGTTCTCGGCGACGCTGCCGCTACCGGAGAAGATGTTGTTGCTGAAGCGCGAGTCGATGACTTTATATTGCAGCACCATCTCGGTGCCCCACCCCTGGTCGCCACGGTTCTTGTAGAACGAATTGTTGTGCACGTTGATGCGGCGCGCTTGCCCGACGTTCGAGGCATAGCCGCCGACCGACAGGCCTGCTTGGCGATTGGCGTAGACGACATTGTTGGTCATCAGGATATCCTCGGTCGCCTTGCCCTTGTGCTCGCTGGCGAACTCGAAGCCGATGTCGTTGCCGGTCGAAACGTTGCGGTCGAAAATAATGTAGCGGCCGCCATCGACGTAGAAGCCGCCGGCCGACGCCTCGCCGTCATAGGCCGGGTTGGTGACGCTTGAATTATTCTGCGCGCGGTTGTTGCGCACCAGGCCGTTGCGCACGCGGTCTTTCTCGCCGCAGCCACTGCACTCGCCCTCGTAGCCGATGAAATCGAAGCCGATATTGTTATTCTCGTGCACGTAGTTGTCGAGCACTTCGAAACGGTCGACGTTGCCGTTGATGACCAGCGCCTCGCTCGATTGCAGCACGTTCTTGTAGACCTCATTGCCCTGGATCAGCAGGTCAGTGACGCCGGTGGCGTTGGTGCCGAACACAGCCAGCCCGTGGGCGCCGGTGGCGCAGGTGTCGCCGCAAGTGGCGGTCTGGACTATGTCGTGGATGCGGTTATTCACGATCTGCAGGTTGGCGCCATTGCCTTCGATCAGGATACCGACCGGGGTATGACTGGCGCCGGAGCGCAGGCCAGTCACCTCGAAGCCCTCGACGCGCACGTAACTCGAATTCTTGATCGTGATCAGGCCTTCGCGACCGGATGGCGTCAGGCCGCTACCACTGAGGACCACGCCGGGATCGGCCTTGATCGTGATGAAGGCGCCGGCCGCACCCTTCTTGCCAGAGATGAGCACCTTCTGCTTGTAGGTGCCGGCCAGCACCCGGACGGTGTCGCCAGCCACGGCATTCTTGACGGCGGTCTGGATCGACCCGTTCGGGCTGACGGTGATCGTGGCCGCCTGCGCTTGCGCTGCCAGCAAGAGTGCGAGCAGGCCTGCGCCGGCGGAAGCGGTGTGAATTCTTTTCATGGAGATCTCCGGTTGACCCAGCAATCCAGGCTGGGTACAGGGTTTGACAACGCCAGACATCGTCCCGCTGCCATATTCAAGCCTGGCGTTCCTTCGAGGACAATGCGCTAAAATCATGTACCCATAGTATTAAAGCAGAAAAGAAAACGCAACAAACTTTCGATAGCTATTCTTTACACCTAATTTAGTTTCGAAATCTTTCGATTTAACTGGATGCCACAGCCGACCCGATTCGTTCAGCCGAGGAATTCGATCCCGTTCTGGATCACGCCGATCACCTGCGCCTGATTTTCCGCGCTCTCGCTGAACTGCACCAGCACCGCTTCACGCGCCACCTGATGGACCTTCAGCGCATCGATCCAGAAATTGAAACCATCCGCATCCGGCTCGCGGTGCAGGGCGTGCCGGTACAGCGTCTGCACGAACTGGGCGTCGGTACTCTGCCCGTAGCGGCCGGCGAACTCGCCACTGGTGACGAAGTTGCGCGCCACTTCCTGCAGCCCGACGCCACGATCCATCGCGCCGATCCAGAATCCGAGGCCGCTCGCGTCAGGGGTTCGATCGAAGGCGGCCTGGTACAGTCGGTAAGCCTGCCCGGCGGCGCCGTCGATGTCAAACGCCACCGTGGCGTCGTCGAACACCAGCCGTTCGATACGCTGCAGCGTATCGACGCCGCCGCTGGCCAGGTCAAGCAGGCGAAAGCCATCCGCGCCGGGCGCCAGCGCGAAGGCGTGCCTGGCGCCAGCGTAGACCACGGTATCGAGTCCGTCCCCGCCATCGAAGCGCTGGTTGCCGGCGCCGGCGACGTACAGCGCGCTGCCGCCCGCCGGGCTGGCGTAATGGATGCCGCTGCGGATCGCCTCAATCACCTGCGCCTGATTCTCGGCGCTCTCGCTGAACTGCGCCAGCACGCCTTCGCGCGTGGCGTGTCGAAGCTGCAGCGCATCGATCCAGAACCGAAAACCGTCCGCATCGGGCTCACGATGCAGCACATGCTGGTACAGCACCTCGAGGAATCGGGCGTCGGTCGTCGATCCATGGCGGCTGGTGAATTCGGCACTGCCGATGAAGTCGCGCGCCACTTCCTGCAGGCTGACGCCGCGGTCCATCGCATCGATCCAGTAGCCCAACCCGTCCGCGTCAGGCGCGCGCTCGAAGGCCGCCTGGTACAAGCGGTAGGCCTGCCCCGCCACGCCCTCGATGTCAAACGCCACCTTGCCGTCGTCAAACACCAGCCGCTCGACGCCCTGCAGCGTATCGACGCCACCGCGGCGGGCAGCGTCGGTCACCTGGACGCCGTGTGCGCCGGATGTCAGCACGACGTCCTGGCTTGATCCGCTGTAGCGCACGGTGTCGATGGCGCCGCTGCCGGCAATCGTGCGGTTGCCGCTGCCGGCGATGAACAGGTCGTTCCCCGCGCCGCCAGACAGCGGCGCGGCCACGGCGTGGCCGCCGCCGCTGCTATCGCTGCTGCCGCTTCCGATGATGCTGGCGGCGCCCTCGCCCGACGGCGACTGCGCCGCACCGGCCAACACGCGCGCCTCGACCCGCAGCGCGCCATCGGCCTGGGTATCGATCCACCCGGCCGCGAAGCCGCCGCCGGCCAGCGCCGTCAGCACCGGCCTGGCCTGGTCGCCCTGGCGCAGTTCGTTGATCGCGAACTCGCGCACATCGAGCGCCATACCCGACGCATCGAAACGGCGCCCGAAGATGCCGTTGCCGTCGAAATCACCGACCTGCGCCTGCCAGGCGACGATGAAGCCGCCATCGTCGAGCGCCGCCACGGCGGCGTCGAAGCGCCCGGCGCCGCCGTCGACATTGGCCTGGACCATGGCGCCGAGCGCGTTGCCGGCCGCGTCATAGCGCTGGAAGAAAATGTCGCTCTGCGCGAAACCATACGGCGAATTCAGGTAGCTGTCCCAGGCCACGACATAGCCGCCGTCAGGCAGCGCCGCCACGTGCGCCAGCGGCGCGGCGGTGTCCAGGCTGGCCGCGTAGCCGTCGCCGCTGACAAGCTGCGCCGCCTGCCCTGCCTGGGCGGCGTAGACATTGCCGTCGCCGATCTCGCCCCAGGCCACGACGAAGCCGGCGCCATGGGCGACGATGCTCGGGTTGTACGCGGTCCCGAGGGCGCCGAAGGTGTGCGTGGTCCCGAGCGCTGCGCCGTCGGCGCCGAACTGGCGCACCTGTACCTGGCCGTCGGCGCGCCAGGCCAGTGCGAACGAGTCGTCGGCGAGCAGCGCAACAGCGGGCGTGGAAGCACCTGCAGCGCCGGCGCTATCGGCCAACTGCCGGGCGCCGCCGCTGCCATCTGGATGCATGATCCGGTAAGCGATCTGCGACGCGTCCTGCTCGCGCAGCGTGTAGGCGATTACAAAACGCCCGTCAGGCAAGGCAGCCACACTGGGCGCGCCTTCGGCCGCGCCATCGAGCGCCGACGTCACGGCAAACGCGGCGCCACGCGCATTGCCGGCGGCGTCGCGCAGCTGCGCCCACAACTGGCCGCCATCGGCGCTGGGAGCCTGCCATACAGTGACGAACCCGCCATCGGCCAAGGTCGCCATGGCGGGGCTGGCGTTCGCGCTGGCCGCCCCGAGGGCGAATTCGGCGCCGAAGGCAGCGAGCTCGCTGGTGGCGCCGGCTTCGACCGAATACACCAGCGTCTCGGCAACGCCGCGCCCCGCCAGCGGTTGACCATTGGCGTCGATCTGGTAATGATCGTAGTAGTGCACGGTGACCGAGACCGGGGTGCCGGTCTGCAGTTGCGACGCGTCGGCCACGACCAGCCGCGCATCGCTGTCGTGCACCACATCGTGGTCGATCCTGAACAAGCCCGGGTGCGACTGGGCGTCGATCACCCAGCGTCCGCCGGTCTGCTGGCCGCTGTCGATCGGGGTCAGGGTGGCGGCCAGGTCGCCATTGCGCAGGCTCGCGAGCAGGGTATCGCGGTCGTCGACAATGCCAACCGGCGCGTAATCAGGTTCGGGGTACATGAAGTGAAGTCCTGGGAAGTCGCGCAGGGCGCGCAAACGGGTCAGGATTAATCATGCAGCAGAGCAACAACACTGCAAAGGGCGCTACGGATTTTATGCGGAGAAATGATACGGAACGCGTGCCAAATTAACTTTAAATCACGATCAACGATAGATCGTTTGCACGCGTAGATAAACTGTTAAATAACGGTTAGCCGAGCGCGGCGACGCAGCAGTCGGCCATCGCGCGTTGCACGCCCTCGTCTTCGCCGATGGCGCCCACGATGTTCAAGCGCAGGCCCGGGTGCGCTGCGCGCAGTTCGTCGGCCAGCGCCGGCAGGTCGCGCAGCAGGTGGCCGCCCTGCCCCAGGAACACCGGCACCACGGTAATGTCCTGGATGCCGCGCGCCACCATCGCGGCCGCGACGTCCGACAGGCCGGGCGTCATCAATTCGAGAAAGGCCAGCGCCACCTCGGCCTGCGGCAGACGCGCGGCGGTCGCCTCGCACAGGCGTTCGAACGGCGCCGCCCAGCTGGCGGCGCGCGCGCCGTGCGCAAACAGGATCAGTCCACGTGCCTTCATCGTCGCTCCACCCACCATAACGCCCCCAATGCCATCAACAAGAACAACAGACTCGGCGCCACCGCCGTCAAAAATGCCGGCAGAATCGTCAGCACGCCAAGATGCGAGAACAGCGAATTAATCAGCAGGAAGCTCACGCCGATCATGATGCCGATGAAAATCTTCAGACTCACGCCGCCGCTGCGGGTATGCAGGTAGGCGAACGGCAAGGCCAGCGCCATCAGCACGAAGATCGACAGCGGATCGATCAGCTTCTTCCAGAACGCCACCTTGAAGCGTTCGGTTTCTTGCCGGTTTTCGGCCAGGTGGCGCGTGTACACCGCCAGCTCCACCGCCGACATGCGTTCGGGATCCGAGCGCGAAACCGACAGGATGCGCGGCGTGATCTCGGACGCCAGTTCATAGGTGGCCAGCTTGCGGGTACTGATGGCGGCCGTCTCTTGCCCGTAGGTGCTCTGGATGGTCTGCCCGGCCGGCACCGCCGACCCCGGCGCCGGCAGCTCGCGGCTATTGGTGAACAAGGTCTCGCTGACGTCGCTCAGGCGCCAGGTATTGTTGCCGCCGTAGCTGCCATGCGCCGCCGTCACCAGCGAGCGGATGCGCATATTGTTATCGAACTCGTAGAGCCGTACGTCTTCCAGGCGGCCATCGGGCGCGATACGGCGCACGTTGAAGAAGCGCGAGCCGGTGATGTTGCCCTGCACGCCCTTTTCGTGGACGCTGTCTTTGGTCCACATGCCCGACCTGAATTCGGTCGACACCGAGCTGCCCTTGACCGCTACGCGCATGCGTTCGGCCACCGGCGCGGTGCGCGGCGTGATCAGTTCACCGAAGATGAAGGCGATGATGACGAACAGCGCGCCGATCTTGAACAAAATCCAGGCCGCCTGCCGGGTCGACATCGACGAGGCGCGCATGATGGTGAATTCGGAACTGGCCGCGAACTGCGCCATCGTGTAGATGGTGCCGATCAGCGCCGCCACCGGCATCACCTGGTAGACATTGCCGGGCACCAGCAGCAGCACGTACAGGAACGCGTGCTGGATGCCGAAGTCGTTCTTGCCGACCGACGGCAAGATGCTGGTCAGGTCCATGAAGGCGACCAGCGCCAAAAAGGCGACCAATACAAAGGCGACCGCCTGGCAGATATTAACCGTGAAGTAGCGTTGCAGGATCTTCATTTGGCCTTCGCCTCTTCGCCCAGGGCGCCCGGCGCGCGCCTGGCCAGGCGGCGGCGCTTGAAGGCGCTGATCATCACCAGCGGGTGATAGCGGTGATTCACATTCAGGCGCCAGGCGAACAACGCAATCACGACCAGGATCGCGATCAGGTGCAGCGGCCACCAGCCCATCGCGAACGATACCTTGCCCTGCTTGACGCTGCCCTCGGACAGGCGCACCAGGTTGTTATAGGTGAAGAAGATCAGCAGCGCCAGGATCATGTTGGCCGACGAGCCGGCGCGCGGATTGACGAAGCCGAGCGGAATCGCCAGCAGCATCAGCACCAGGCAGGTGATCGGCGCGGCGATGCGCTGCAGCAGTTCGGCCTGGGTAAAGCGATTCGGCGCGGCCAGCAGCAACGGCGTCGAGAGCGCGGCGACCGGCACGTCCGAGCCGAGCACCGGCACCGAGGTGGCCACGCGCATGCTGTAGCGCTCGAACTCCATGGTCTGGAAATCGGCCTGGCCGGGCACGCCTTCGTAGCGGCGGCCGTTACTGAGCACCAGGAACTGGCCGCCCTTGGCGTCGGTTTCGATCACGCCCTGCTTGGCCACCACCACCGAGTGGCTGTTGCCGCTGACGCTGTTGACGAACACGTTCTGCACCACGGTCGCGCCTTCGGTGCTGCGTTCGACGAAGAACACGCGGTCGTTCGAACTCGATTCGCGGAACTGGCCGGGCGCCACGCGCTGCAGGTCTTCGCGCTTCTGGAAGCGCTCGACGAATTCGGCGCTCTTCATCTTGGCCCAGGGCGTGACCACCAGCGACAGCGCGGCCACCAGCGCCACCATCGGCAGGCCGAGGATCAGCACGGGACGGATCCAGGCCACCAGCGACTGGCCCGAGGCGAACCACACCACCATCTCGGAATCGCGGTAGCTGCGCGTGACGGTGGCCACCACGGCGATGAAGCAGGTGAGGATCAGGATGATCGGCAGCAGCTCGGCGCTGCGGAACACGATCAGCGCCAGCACGTCGCCGGACGCCACCTTGCCGCCTGCTGCGCGGCCAAGAATGGCGATCAGGGTCCAGGTGACGAGGATTGAAAACAGCACCGTGAAAGTAGCGCCCGCGGCGCTTGCCAATTCACGTTGCAGGGAACGTCGGAAAATCATTCAGTAGAGTCGTTATAATTGCAGGTTAGGCAGTCCGCCGCGAAAAACCAAACGGAGAACCAAATGGACTTTAGCATAAAAGCATTCGACACAAAAAACACCCTGGCAGCTGCGAAAACCGGCTGCGTGGCAGTGGCGGTGTTCGAGAACAAGAAACTGTCGGCTGCTGCACAGGCACTGGACGCAAACGGCGCGATCAGCGCGGCGCTCAAGTCGGGCGACATCAGCGGCAAACCCGGTTCGACCCTGCTGCTGCGCGGCGTGGCCGGTTTGAGCGCGGCGCGCGTGCTGCTGGTCGGCATGGGTGCCGACGACGTCGTCAGCGAGAAAAGCTTTGCCAGCGCCGTCGGCGCGGCGCTGAAAGTATTCGCCACGCTCGGCTCGAGCGATGCCATTATCGCATTCCCGCTCGATAGCGTGAAAGAGCGCGACGCAAACTGGGCGCTGCGCGCACTGGTGGTCGCTGCCAGCGAAGCCGAATTCCGCACCGACGGCCAGAAGAGCAAGAAAGACCCTGCCCTGACCGGCGTGCGCAAGATCACGGTTGCTGCGCCAGATGGCGGCGTCAACAAGACCGTCCTGACCCAGGCCGCGGCGATCGCCAACGGCATGAACCTGACCAAGGAACTGGGCAACCTGTCGGCCAACGTCTGCACCCCGACCTTCCTGGCCAATACCGCGCGCAAGCTGGCCGACGACTACGGCTTCGACATCGAAGTGCTCGAACGCAAGCAGCTCGAAGCGCTCAAGATGGGCAGCTTCCTGTCGGTCACGCGCGGCAGCGACGAAGCGCCGAAGTTCATCGTCCTCAAGCACAACGGCGGCAAGTCGAAAGACGCGCCGGTGGTGCTGGTCGGTAAAGGCATCACCTTCGACACCGGCGGCATTTCGCTCAAGGCCGGTCCCGGCATGGACGAAATGAAGTACGACATGTGCGGCGCCGGCTCGGTGCTGGGCACCTTCCGCGCGATCGGCGAGATGGGCCTGAAACTGAATGTGGTCGGCATCGTCGCCGCCTGCGAAAACATGCCGTCGGGCCGCGCCACCAAGCCGGGCGACATCGTCACCGCGATGAACGGCACCACCATCGAAGTACTCAACACCGACGCCGAAGGCCGCCTGGTGCTGTGCGATGCGCTGAGCTACGCCGAGCGCTTCAAGCCAGCGGTGGTGGTCGACATCGCGACCCTGACCGGCGCCTGCATCGTGGCCCTGGGCCACCATACCAGCGGCCTGTTTACGCGTGACGACGCGGCGCACGATGCGCTGGCCGACGAACTGCTCACAGCCGGCAAGCAGACCGGCGACGTGGCCTGGCGCTTCCCGCTCGGCGAGATCTACAACGACCAGCTCAAGTCGAACTTCGCCGACCTGGCCAATATCGGCACCCCCGGCGCGGCCTCGATCACGGCAGCGTGCTTCCTCGAGAACTTCACCCGCAAGTACACCTGGGCCCACCTGGACATCGCCGGCACCGCGTGGAAGTCCGGCGCCAACAAGGGCGCGACCGGTCGTCCGGTGCCGCTCCTGACGACGTTCCTGATGAACCGCGTGTAAGCAGCAAAACGGGCGAATCGTCCTTGCGGATGATTCGCCCGTCAGCCATCCGATGGCGCCCATTGCCCTGCCTAGAACATCCTGCTGGCGACCGCGCTTTCCTGGTCTGGCGCTTGCCCGGCTGGCTGCGCCGGCTGCATCAACACCGTCAGCGTCGCCGGGTAGCCGTAGCCCTCGGTGAAGTGACGATCCGCGAACTGCTGGTAACCCGCCTTGATCACCAGGTTGCCGATCAGGCGGTCGGCATCGAAGCGCGACTGCACCACCTCGGCTGCAAACGCCGTCCCCGCCTTCTTGCAACTGACCGACAATGGCGTCGCGCTGCGGGTCACGCTCACGCGCGCCGGCGCCACCACGTACCAGCGCCCCGCATCGTTGCTGAGAATGCAGCCGACCCCGCCGATCTCGCGATAATCGAGCACGGCGCGTACTTCAAGCAGCTGCGTGGGAGAGTCGGACACCGTCACACAGCCGCCCAGCAGGGCAAGCGCGACGACTGAAAACAAGCGGAAAGGAAACGGCATGGTGAGCACCTGGTGACTGATGCTCTGTTAACGGCAGATTCGGCAAAACCTGAAGGTGGCGCCAGTCTCGCACGAGAGCTTGCGGCGGCATCGGGATTCAGTCAGTCAGCGTGGAACGGCGTGAAGCGCGGCACGCTCACGCCATCGATCTCGACCTGGCTGAAAAAATCGGTGCTGGGCCGGACCCACACGGCGCCGTCCTGGCCACGATAGACCATGACGGGCGTGTGATCGGCTTCCAGCACCGCTTGCGCGACCAGCTCGTAGATGCCGCCCTTGTAGTGGCGGTAACGCATCGACCTGGTAACGCTCAGACCTTTTCGGCCTCGGCCTTCTGCTTTTTCTTCAGGCCCTGGATCACTTTGAGCACGCCTTCCATGCCGGCGGTCTCGTCCAGTTCGCTGAATGCATCCAGCACTTCGTTCAGTACGCGGTTGCGTACCGAGGCCTCGTCCGGCGCAATCGCGGTCGGCTTTTCAGCGTCCTTGGCGAACTTGGACGGGGCGCCGGCGGCCGCATTGGCGCCATGCGCCAGCGCTGCCTGCCAGATTACCCAGCGGCGTTGGGTTTCAAAAACGAGGTATTCCTCGGGCTTGTCTTCGCGACGGCGAACGATGTGGCCTTCACGCTGGGCCCATGCTTCAAATGCACTGCGCATTTCTGTCCTTTTCAAATCTGCGTTCGGATTTATTAATTTGTGAAATCGAATATTTCACAATAGTACCACTACCGACCGTCGATTGGCCTCGACAACTGTGTGCACGTCGACTTCCGACAGGGTCTTCTTCCTCACGACACACACATGGTACATCTAAAGTTGCACATACACAATTTTATTATTACCAAGAAGCAACATGACTTGGTTAAAGCCTTGCAGTCATGCTTCCACCCCAATTTATAGTCGCGATAGCGCGCTTGATCAAAGTATTTTATTGTTTTATTAACGTTCTTCGCCGCTAATCGTTGCGATTCTACCAACCGCATCGAATTATTGCCAGTGGCACACAATAGAAGGCCGCTGTTTAGCGTCGATCGGATGAGGTAATGTGCGCGTCATGCGGGGCATGGCGACTCTTGACTTGGCATTCGGCAACTTGCCGTATGATATGCGGCTTCCCTTGTACTACTCGTTTGCCACTACAAAGAACACCATGAAAATTGTCACCTGGAACGTCAACTCGCTGAAAGTCCGCCTCGCCCACCTGCTCAACTGGCTCGAGGCCAATCCGGTCGATGTCGTCTGCATCCAGGAGACCAAGCTCACGGACGACAAGTTCCCACTGGCCGAACTCAATGCCGCCGGTTACCAGGTCGTGTTCTCGGGCCAGAAGACCTATAACGGCGTCGCCATCCTGTCCAGGCTGCCGATCGAAGATGTGGTCAGGAACAACCCGCACTACCCCGACGAGCAGCAGCGCCTGCTGGCGGCCACGATCGGCGGCGTGCGCTTCATCTGCGCCTATGTGCCGAACGGCCAGGAAGTCGGCGCCGACAAGTACGCCTACAAGCTGGCATGGCTGGCCGGGCTGCAGACCTGGGTGGCGGCCGAGATGGCGGCGCATCCGCAGTTCGCCATCCTGGGCGACTACAATATCGCGCCGCAAGACCGCGACGTCCACGATCCGGCCGAATGGGAAGGCCGTATCCATTGCTCGGCGCCCGAGCGCGCGGCATTGCAGTCGCTGATGGCGCTCGGCCTGGCTGACGCGTTCCGCCTGTTCGAGCAGCCCGAGAAACAGTACAGCTGGTGGGATTACCGCCAGCTGGCGTTCCGCCGCAACCGCGGACTGCGCATCGATCACATCCTGCTGTCCGCAGCGCTGGCCCAGCGCTGCACGGCGTGCATCATCGACCGCGACACGCGCAAGTGGGAACAACCGTCGGATCACGCGCCGGTGGTGGCGACCTTGAGCGACTGATCGAAGCCAGGCTGGCGCCCGGGCGTTTTAGCCCGCCAGCAAGCGCGCCGCCTCATGCGCCGGCAGTGGCCGCGCAAACAGGTAGCCTTGCGCAAACTGGCAGCCGAACGAGCGCAATAAAGCGTACTGGCCTTCGGTCTCGACCCCTTCGGCCACCACCGACAATTGCAGGCTGTTGGCCAGCGCCATCACCGCCGCCACGATGGCGCGGTCCTCGGCGCTGCCTTCGAGCTCGCGCACGAAAGCGCGGTCGATCTTGATCTTCCTGACCGGGAAGCGCTTCAGGTAGGCCAGGCTCGAGTAACCGGTGCCGAAGTCGTCGATCGACAGGCACATGCCCATCGCCTTGATCTGACGCAGGATGTCGAGCGTCTGCCCCCCGTGCTGCATCAGCGCGGTCTCGGTGATTTCGAATTCGACCAGCGCCGGGTCGATCCCGGTGTCGCTCACGCTGGCACGGATCGACTCGACCAGGCCCTGATGCAGGAACTGGCGCGCCGACAGGTTGATCGCCAGCGGCACCACGTCCAGTCCCTCGCGCTGCCACGCCATGTTCTGGGCGCAGGCGCTGCGGATCACCCACTCGCCTACCGTGACGATGGTGCCGTTTTCTTCGAGGATGGGAATGAATTCGTCCGGGCCGACCAATTCTCCAGGCCCGCCATCGATGCCTTTGCCACGCCGCCAGCGCAGCAGCACTTCGAGCGCGCGCGGGCGCCGCGTGACGGTGCACATGATCGGCTGGTAATGCAATTCGAATTCGTCGCGCAGCAGCGCGCCGCGCAGACTGGTTTCGAGTTCGAAGCGGTGCGCCGCCGCCTGGTTCATGCGCTCGGTGAAGAACTGGTAGTTGTTGCGTCCAGCCGCCTTGGCCTGGTACATGGCGGCGTCGGCATGGCGCATCAGGGTCTCGACGTCGGCGCCGTCGTCCGGGTACAGGCAGATCCCGATCGAGGGCGTGATGTGCAGCGTGTGGCGCTCGATCTGGAACGGGCTGGCCAGCGCGTCGATGATGCGCTCGCCCACCCGGCGGCACACGGCGCTGCAGCTGACCTCGGGCAGCAGCACCACGAATTCGTCGCCGCCCAGGCGCGCCACGGTGTCGCCGGGACGCACCGCCGCCACCAGGCGCAGCGCCACTTCGCGCAACAGGCGGTCGCCCACCAGGTGGCCGAGCGAATCGTTGATGGTCTTGAAGCGGTCAAGGTCGAGGAACATCAGCGCCAGCTTGCCCGGGCTGCCGCCAGCGCCCCGCTGCACGGCCTGCATCGCCGCGTCCAGATGCTCGGCCAGCAGCGCGCGGTTGGGCAAGCCGGTCAGGCTGTCGTGATAGGCCATGTGGTGCACGCGCGCCTCGGCCTGGCGCCGCTCGTTGATTTCCTCTTGCAGCAGCGCGTTGGCGCCAGCCAGTTCGGCGGTGCGCTCGGCCACCCGTACTTCGAGTTCGTCGCGCGCGCGCCGGATCGCCTCGGCCGCTTCGCGCTGGGCGGTGACGTCGTCCACCAGCCACACGCTGCGTCCGGCGGCCTGCTGCAAATCGAATGGCCGGCCCGACAGGCGCGCCCAGAAGCGGCTGCCGTCGACGCGCATCATTTCGTGTTCGACGATATGCGCCTGCCCTTCGGCGAAACGCTCGTTGGACAAGCCGCGCGCCGTCAGCCAGCTGTCGTGATCCGGGTACAGCGTGCGCACCGGAAGGCCGTCCATGGCGCCGGGCACCGCATTGAACAGCTCTTCCATCTTGCGGTTGCAATGCAACAGGCGTCCACCGTCGACCACGGCGATGCCCAGCACGGCGTTGTCGAGGATGGCGCGGTTTTCCATCAGCGCTTCGCGCAGCGACTGTTCATGCGCCTGTTCGCGGCTGCGGTCTTCCAGCATCCAGATGGTGCCCTTGTCCGGATCCTGCGGATTGACCTGGTAGCCGATCATCTGGGCCCAGGCGCGCGCGCCATTCTTGCGCACCAGCGTGGTCTCGGTACGAAACGGCAGGCCGCCAGCCAGGGTGGCGTAGGCCTCGGCGCCCAGCTGGTGCCAAGCATCGTCGTCCGGATACAGGATGCGGGTCGAGGCGCCCAGCGCCTCGTCGGCGTGGTAGCCGAACATGGCGCAAAAAGCGGGATTGGTGCGGCGGATGATGCGGTTGCGGGTGAACATAATGCCGATCGAGGCATTGGTCATGATCGCCTGCACTTCGCCAGCGGCCTGGCGCGCATCGGTCACGTCTTCGACGATCCAGATCGTGCCGGCTGCGCGGTTGCCCGGCTCGACTGCGCAGCCGCGCAGGCGCGCCCAGAACACGCTGCCGTCGCGGCGGTGGAACAGCTGCTCGCCCTTTTCAAACGATCCGCCCGCGGCCAGCACGGGCAACGCTTCGGCGATCAGCCGCTGGTACGCTTCCGGCGACGAAAACACCTGCATCGGCGCCAGGCTGTCCAGCTCGTCCTGGGTGTAACCGAACATCTGCGCCAGGCGCGGGTTGAAAGTATTGATCTGCTCGGGCTGGGTGACCACGATGCCCACCGGCGCATTGTGGAAAATGGCGCGTTGCTCGAGCGCCATACGCGACGGCAGTGCCTGGTATATGTCGTCCATCGGTCGATGTATCGCGCTGGCGCTTGGTTAGTTTCCAAATGGCAATCATAACCCGGAAACGATGCCAACTGTTACCGTGGCGCCGAAACACGACACCTTCGCTTCGCGCTTAGAAAACGTCCCCCGGCACCCGCACCCAGCCTTCCATCAGGACCCGTGCACTGCGACTCATGATCGCCTTGCGTACCACCCAGGCGCCATCGACCTGGGTGGCCTCGGCGCCCACGCGCAGGGTGCCGGATGGATGGCCGAAGCGCACCGCATCGCGCGTGCCGCCGCCATCGCCGCCAGCGGCCAGATTGACCAGGGTGCCGGGAATCGCGGCTGCAGTGCCGATCGCCACCGCGGCGGTGCCCATCATCGCGTGGTGCAGCTTGCCCATCGACAGCGCGCGCACCAGCAGGTCGACTTCGCCCACGGCGACCTGGCGCCCGCTCGAGGTGACGTAGCCGGCCGGCCTGGCCACGAAGGCCACCTTCGGCGTGTGCTGGCGCTTGCCGGCGTCTTCCACGCTCTTGATCAGGCCCATGCGCACGGCGCCGTGGGCGCGGATGGTTTCGAACATGGCCAGTGCGCGCGGGTCGCCGTTGATCGCGTCCTGCAGTTCGGTGCCATCGAAGCCGACGGCGGCGGCGTCCACGAAGATGGTCGGGATGCCGGCATTGATCATGGTGGCGCGCAGGCGGCCCACGCCAGGGACGTCGAGTTCGTCGACCAGGTTCCCGGTCGGGAACATGGCGCCGCCGCCGCCCTCTTCTTCGGCCGCCGGGTCGATGAATTCGAGCTGCACTTCGGCCGCGGCAAAGGTGACGCCGTCGAGTTCGAAGTCGCCGCTCTCTTGCACCTGGCCGCCACGCATCGGCACGTGGGCGACGATGGTCTTGCCGATATTGGCTTGCCAGATGCGCACCACGGCCACGCCATCATGCGGCACGCGCGCCGGATCGAGCATGCCGCTACTGATGGCGAACGGGCCCACCGCCGAGGACAGGTTGCCGCAGTTGCCGCTCCAGTCGACGAACGGCTTGTCGATCGCGACCTGCCCGAACAGGTAGTCGACGTCGTGCCCGGGCCGCGTGCTGGGCGCCACGATCACGCTCTTGCTGGTGCTCGAGGTGGCGCCGCCCATGCCGTCGATCTGCTTGCCGTAGGGGTCGGGGCTGCCGATCACGCGCAGCAGCAAGGCGTCGCGCGCCGGACCCGGTACGCGCGCCGCTTCGGGCAAGTCGTCGAGGCGAAAGAACACGCCCTTGCTGGTGCCGCCGCGCATATAGGTGGCCGGGATTTTGATTTGCGGGACATGGTTCATCGCGGTGTCCTGGGTCATCATGCGGCCGCCTTGGGCGCCGACGACTCGAGAAAATCCTGCGCGAAGCGCTGCAGCACGCCACCGGCTTCGTAGATGGCGACTTCTTCGGCCGTATCGAGGCGGCAGGTCACGGGCAGTTCGAACGCTTCGCCACTGCGGCGCGTGACAACCAGCGTCAGTTCGGCGCCCGGCGTGCGCGCGCCATGCACGTCGAAGGTTTCAGTCCCGTCGATGCCCAGCGTCAGCCGGTTCACGCCCGGCTTGAATTCGAGCGGCAACACGCCCATGCCCACCAGGTTGGTGCGGTGGATGCGCTCGAAGCCCTCGGCCACGATCGCTTCCACGCCGGCCAGGCGCACGCCTTTGGCGGCCCAGTCGCGCGACGAACCCTGGCCATAGTCGGCGCCGGCGATCACGATCAGCGGCTGCTTGCGCTCCATATAGTGCTCGATTGCTTCCCACATGCGCGTCACCTGGCCCGCAGGCTCGATCCGCGCCAACGAACCGGCGATGACCTTGCCCTGCTCGTCCCGCACCATCTCGTTCTTGAGGGTGGGATTGGCGAAGGTGGCGCGTTGCGCCGTCAAATGGTCGCCCCGGTGGGTGGCGTAGGAATTGAAGTCTTCTTCGGGCAGGCCCATTTTCGCCAGGTATTCGCCGGCGGCCGAATCGAGCATGATCGCGTTCGACGGCGACAGATGGTCGGTGGTGATGTTGTCGCCCAGGACCGCCAGCGCTCGCATGCCGGCCAGGCTGCGCTCGCCGGCCAGTGCGCCTTCCCAGTAGGGCGGCCGGCGAATATAGGTGCTGGCAGGGCGCCAGTCGTACAACGGGCTGACGGACGCGCCGTCGTCGAGCACGCGCGCGAACATCGGCGTGTAGACCTTGCGGAACTGCTCGGGCTTGACGCTGCCTGCCACCACGGCGTCGATCTCGGCGTCGCTCGGCCACAGGTCGGCCAGGCGCAGTTCGCGCCCCGTTGCGTCCAGGCCCAGCACGTCCTTTTCGATATCGAAACGGATGGTGCCGGCGATCGCATACGCCACCACCAGCGGCGGCGAGGCCAGGAATGCCTGCCTGGCGTACGGGTGGATGCGGCCGTCGAAATTGCGGTTGCCCGACAGGACCGCGGTGGCGTACAGGTCACGCTCGACGATCTCTTGCTGGATCGCGGGATCGAGCGCGCCGCTCATGCCGTTGCAGGTGGTGCAGGCGAACGCCACCACGCCAAAACCGAGCTGCTCGAGTTCTGGCGTCAGGCCGGCTTCGTCCAGGTACAGGGCGACTGCCTTCGAGCCTGGCGCGAGCGAACTCTTGACCCACGGTTTACGCTGCAGGCCGGCGCGGTTGGCATTGCGCGCCAGCAGGCCGGCGGCGATCATGTTGCGCGGATTGCTGGTGTTGGTGCAGCTGGTGATGGCGGCGATGATGACGGCGCCGTCGGGCATCAGGCCCTTTCCGTTGACCACCAGGTTCTCGACCGTGCCGGCGATGCCGCGCGCCGCCAGTTCGGACGTCGGCACGCGCTTGTGCGGGTTCGACGGGCCGGCGATATTGCGCACCACGCTCGACAGGTCAAACGACAGTGTGCGCTCGTACTCGGCCTGCTGCAGGCTGTCGGCCCACAGGCCGGCCTGTTTCGCGTAGGTCTCGACCAGATGCACGGTCGCGTCCTCGCGCCCGGTCAGGCGCAGGTAGGTGATGGTTTGTTCGTCGATGTAGAACATGGCGGCGGTGGCGCCGAATTCGGGGGCCATGTTCGAGATCGTGGCGCGGTCGCCCAGCGTCAATGCGCGGGCGCCGGCGCCATAAAATTCGAGCCAGGTCGAGACCACCTTCGAGGCGCGCAGGAATTCGGTCAGCGCCAGCACGATGTCGGTGGCAGTGATGCCGGGCTGTGGCCGGCCTGTGAGTTCGACGCCGACGATGTCGGGCAGGCGCAGGTACGAGGCGCGGCCCAGCATCACGCTCTCGGCTTCGAGTCCGCCGACGCCGATCGCGATCACGCCCAGCGCGTCGACCATCGGCGTGTGCGAGTCGGTGCCGACCAGAGTATCGGGATAGGCCACGCCGTTCTCGGACTGGATCACCGGCGACATGCGCTCGAGGTTGATCTGGTGCAGGATGCCGTTGCCGGGCGGGATCACGTCGACGTTCTGGAACGCCTTCTTGGTCCAGTCGATGAAGTGGAAGCGGTCTTCGTTGCGCCGCTCTTCGATGGCGCGGTTCTTGGTGAATGCGTCGGGGTCGAACCCGCCGCATTCGACCGCCAGCGAATGGTCGACCACGAGCTGGGTCGGCACCACCGGATTGACCAGCGCCGGGTCGCCGCCCTGCTGCGCGATGGCGTCGCGCAGGCCGGCCAGGTCGACCAGCGCGGTCTGACCCAGAATATCGTGGCACACCACGCGCGCCGGGAACCACGGAAAATCGAGGTCGCGCTTGCGCTCGATGATCTGCTTCAGGGCGGCGGTCATGGCCGCCGGGTCGCAGCGGCGCACCAGGTTTTCGGCCAGCACGCGCGACGTGTAGGGCAGCTTGTCGTAGGCGCCGGGTTCAATCGCATCGACCGCGCCGCGGGTGTCGAAGTAATCGAGATCGGTGCCGGGAAGTGGTTTGAGGTGGTTGGTATTCATGGTTTTCCTGGAGGCCCGTTGCGTTGAACTTGACTAGCGCTGCTCTGCGTCATTTCCGATCCGCGATCGCGACGAACGCCAGGTCTTCTGGCCCCACGTAGTTTGCGCTCGGCCGGATGATCTTGTTGTCGATGCGCTGCTCGATGGCGTGCGCGGCCCAGCCCGAGGTGCGCGCGATCACGAACAGCGGCGTGAACATGGCGGTCGGCACGCCCATCATGTGGTACGACACGGCCGAGAACCAGTCCAGGTTGGGGAACATTTTCTTTACTTCCCACATCACCGACTCGAGCCGCTCGGCGATGTCGAACATCTTCATCGAGCCGACTTCGGCCGAGAGCGAACGCGCCACTTCCTTGATCACCACATTGCGCGGGTCCGAGATCGTGTACACCGGATGCCCGAAGCCGATCACGACTTCCTTGTTGGCGACGCGGTTGCGGATATCGGCTTCGGCCTCGTCCGGGTTTTCATAGCGCTTCTGGATGTCGAGCGCGACTTCGTTGGCGCCGCCGTGCTTGGGGCCGCGCAGCGCGCCGATGGCGCCGGTGATGGCCGAATGCAGGTCCGAACCGGTGCCGGCGATCACGCGCGCGGTAAACGTCGAGGCGTTGAATTCGTGTTCGGCGTACAGGATCAGCGAGGTGTGCATCGCGCGCACCCACGAATCGCGCGGCTTGAAGCCGTGCAGCAGGTGCAGGAAGTGGCCGCCGATCGATTCGTCGTCGGTCTCGACCTCGATCCGCTTACCGGAGTGGCTGAAGTGGTACCAGTACAGCAGCATCGAGCCGAACGACGCCATCAGGCGGTCGGCGATGTCGCGCGCGCCGGGGACGTTGTGGTCATCCTTCTCGGGCAGCGTGCAGCCCAGCACCGAGACGCCGGTGCGCATCACGTCCATCGGATGGGCGCCGGCCGGCAGCGCTTCGAGCGCGCTCTTGAGCGCCTGCGGCAAGCCGCGCAGCGAGCGCAGCTTGGCCTTGTAGCCGCGCAGCTCGGCCTCGTTCGGCAGCTTGCCGTGCACCAGCAGGTAGGCGATTTCCTCGAATTCGCAGGCGTTGGCCACGTCCAGGATGTCGTAGCCGCGGTAATGCAGGTCGTTGCCCGATTTACCGACCGAACACAGGGCGGTATTGCCGGCGGCAACGCCCGACAGGGCCACGGATTTCTTCGGCTTGAAGGCCGGCGCTTCGTTGGGTTGGGTCGTCATGAAAGTCTCCTGGGTGCTGTTATTTGGCTTTGTTCTGGGCAAACAGTGCGTCGAGCTTCTGCTCATAGCTGTGATAGTCGATGCGGTCATACAGTTCGGCGCGCGTCTGCATGGTGTCGAGCACGTTCTGCTGGGTGCCGTCGCGGCGGATCGCGTTATACACGTTTTCGGCGGCCTTGTTCATCGCGCGAAACGCCGACAGCGGATACAGCACCAGGCCGACATTTGCGCCCGCCAGTTGCTCGACCGTAAATAGCGGGGTCGCGCCGAACTCGGTGATGTTGGCCAGCACCGGCACCTTGACCGCGGCGGCAAACTGCTTATACATCTCGAGGCTCGTCATCGCCTCTGGGAAGATCATGTCGGCGCCGGCTTCGACGCAGGCCACGGCGCGTTCGATGGCCGCATCCAGCCCTTCCACCGCCAGTGCGTCGGTACGCGCCATGATCACGAAGTCAGCGTCGAAGCGCGCATCTGCCGCCGCTTTCACGCGGTCGACCATCTCGCCCTTGCTGACGATTTCCTTGCCCGGCCGGTGGCCGCAGCGCTTGGCGCCGACCTGGTCTTCGATGTGGCAGGCGGCAGCGCCGGCCTTGCCCAGCGAACGCACGGTGCGCGCGACGTTGAAGGCCGAGGCCCCGAAGCCGGTATCGATGTCGACCAGCAGCGGCAGGTCGCACACGTCGGTGATGCGGCGCACGTCGGTCAGCACATCGTCCAGGTTCGAGATGCCCAGGTCGGGCAAGCCGAGCGAGCCGGCCGCGACCCCGCCGCCGGACAGGTAGATCGCCTTGAAGCCGGCGCGCTTGGCCAGCAGCGCATGGTTGGCGTTGATGGCGCCGACCACCTGCAATGGGGATTCTTCGGCGATCGCCTTGCGAAACGCGGCGCCTGCTGAGATGTGGCTCATGCTTGTCCTTTGAACGGTGCGAAAGTGGGTATCCCCTGTTCTATGCAAATGCCATGCCATCGCCTGGGTGGGTGCGGAAGCGATGGCTTGAATCGAACAATATCAGGCACTTGGCGGCGAGGGCGTGCGTGGAACACAGCACATCTGGCACATCCACTGTTTCATTCGCGTTGCACATTGAAACAGCCACCGAACTCTGCAACAAACAAAAAGGCGCTGTCACCGTTTCATATAGATGAGTTTGACTGCGATGCTGAACAATTGTTCGACGGTAGCAATTCGGCCGATGTCGAGCGCCCAGCGCCAACCCAGATAATTCGGCAGATAGCGCGATGCCACGCCGCGAAATGGCGTAAGCCACTGCCGAAAGCGCTGATGATAGGCATTCACGTTCTGCACGTGGATAACGCCTGTCGCACTCAGGCGCACACGCTGGCCGGCACGCAGGTTTACCCCTTGGTGGGCAATCCGGTGCTTGCCGGCGAAGGCCCGGTAGGCCGCGTTGGCGTCACTCACCAGCAGCGCCTGCGGATCAAGCTTGGGCAGCAGGTGCTGCGTCAGTTGGGCCGCCGTCAATGCGCCGCGGCCAGTGACGGCATCGATCGTCTGGCCGCTGCGGTCGCGCGCCACCAGAATGCAGTCGAGTTCGCGCGAGATGCCACGCCGCCGTGCGCGGCCGCCCCGTTTGCGCGGCGGCCGATCGAGCTTGCGCGAACCCTTCTGCGATTCGAGCAAGAACATTTCATCAGCCTCGACAATGCCGGTGAGGCACTGCGGCCGATCGAGCTTGACCCATTGCAGGAAGCGATGACGCCAACGAAATGCAGTATTGCGATGCACGCCGACGCGTTCGGCTGATTGGCGTACGGGGGCCGATGCCAGCAGCGCTGCGCAGTAGTCGAGCCACTTGCCTTTACAGCGCAGGCGCGCCAGCGGCGTGCCGCTCAGGTCGTTGAAGGTGCGTCCGCAATCGCGGCAGCGATAGCGTTGCAGGTCGTTGGCGTGACCATGACGGTAACACTGGGTGCAATCGCAGTGCGGGCAGCGGCGTGCCTGCGTCCGGACTTTGTCGATGAGCGCAATCACCTGCTCGAGCCCTGCTGCGGGATGCAGCGCGTGCTGAACCCGCTTGCGCTGAGGCCGATTCAGTAACGTCAGGCCAGCAAACCATTTCTCGAATCGCGGCGCCTTCATGGTGGTTTCCTGTCGATGAGGATCAGGTTTTGACCGCAACTCAGCTCAACAGTTCATTGCTCATCCATAGATAGCGGTGACAGCGCCAACAAAAAACCCCGCCGTGGCGGGGTTTTGCTGACGCAGAGTCGCTTAGTGACCCGAAGCACCTTCTGCACCGATACCGGTCTCGGCGCGCACTTCCTGCGCCTCGAAGCCGGCGCGGTCGATTTGCGCGCGTGGTCCCTTGTCGGTGATCGAGAAGATCCAGATACCGAAGAATCCGACCGCCATCGAGAAGATCGCCGGCGAAGCGTACGGGAAGATTGCCGCGCCATGACCCAGCACGTCGACCCAGACCGACTTCGACAGCACGGTCAGGATCACGGCCGTGGCCAGGCCCAGGAAGCCGCCGACGGTGGCGCCGCGCGTGGTGCAGTCTTTCCACAGCACCGACATGAACAGCACCGGGAAGTTGGCCGAGGCGGCGATCGCGAAGGCCAGCGACACCATGAAGGCAACGTTCTGCTTCTCGAACGCGATACCCAGCAGCACGGCGATGAAGCCGAGCGCGATGGTGGTGATCTTCGAGACCTTCAGTTCGTTGGCGCTGGTGGCCTGGCCCTTCTTGAACACGGTGGCGTACAGATCGTGCGACACGGCCGAGGCGCCGGACAGGGTCAGGCCGGCCACCACCGCCAGGATGGTCGCAAACGCCACTGCCGAGATGAAGCCCAGGAACACGTCGCCGCCGACCGCCTTGGCCAGGTGCACCGCCGCCATATTGTTACCGCCCAGCAGGGCGCCGGCAGCGTCCTTGAAGGCTGGGTTGGTGCCGACCAGCACGATTGCGCCGAAGCCGATGATGAAGGTCAGGATGTAGAAGTAGCCGATCCAGGTGGTTGCCCACAGCACCGATTTACGCGCTTCCTTGGCGCTTGGCACGGTGAAGAAGCGCATCAGGATGTGCGGCAGGCCGGCGGTGCCGAACATCAGCGCCATGCCGAACGAGATCGCCGAGATCGGGTCCTTGATGAAGCTGCCCGGACCCATGATGGTGTCGCCCTTGGCGTGCACTTCGGTTGCGGTGCGGAACAGTTGCTCAGGGCTGAAGTTGTACTGGGCCAGCACCGAGAACGCCATGAACGAGGCGCCCGACAGCAGCAGCACGGCCTTGATGATCTGCACCCACGTGGTGGCGGTCATGCCGCCGAACAGCACGTAGACCATCATCAGGATGCCGACGATCACGACTGCGATCCAGTATTCGAGGCCGAACAGCAGCTTGATCAATTGACCGGCGCCGACCATCTGCGCGATCAGGTAGAACAGCACCACGACCAGGGTGCCGGAGGCCGCGAACACGCGGATCGGCTTCTGGGCGAAGCGGTACGAGGCCACGTCGGCAAAGGTGAAGCGGCCCAGGTTGCGCAGCCGTTCGGCCATCAGGAAGGTGATCACGGGCCAGCCGACCAGGAAGCCGATGGCGTAGATCAGGCCATCGAAACCGTCCAGGAACACGGCCGCCGAGATGCCCAGGAACGAGGCGGCCGACATGAAGTCGCCCGCGATCGCCAGGCCGTTCTGGAAGCCGGTGATGCCGCCGCCGGCGGTGTAGAAGTCGGACGCCGAACGGGTCTTGGCGGCCGCCCATTTGGTGATGAACAGGGTGCCGACCACGAACAGCGCGAACATCGTGATCGCGGTCCAGTTGGTGGGCTGCTTGGCGGCCTGGCCCAGATCGGGCGCGGCGTGCGCGATGCCGCTGGCGGCGAGCAGCGCCAGCAGCGCAACTGACGCGGCTGCGTGCTGTTTCAGGTGACGGACCATCATGCGCCCACCTTGGCGCGGATCGCGTCGGTCAGTTCGTCGTATTCCTTGTTGGCGCGGCGCACGTAGATGCCGGTGATGACGACGGTGAACAGGATCACGAACAGGCCCAGGGGAATACCCCAGGTCATGACGCCTTCGCCGATGCGACTGCCCATGAACTCCTTGTTGAAGGCGACCAGCAGCGTAAAGCCGTAATACACGATCATCATGGCCCAGGTGAGGGTCCAGCCGAATTTGGAGCGGGTTTCCTTGAGCTTGCGGTAATTCGGGTCGCTCTTGACCCTTTGTACGACGTCTTGATCCAATTTTGTCTCCTGATTTTCTATGTATTCCCTATCCGGCCAACAACCTGCCGGGATAGGTTCTAAGCCCATCCTAAGGGCGTCCCCTTACCGTATTCTTACGGCATGGATCTAAAATCGACCGATCGTGCTGCTCACCAGTCGCGTTTCAGCTTGAAACACCCTGGGTGAAATGCACTACACTTGAAACATGAACGTTTCTTCCCCTGCCGCCAAACCCGTCATCTGGACCGTGTCGGTGTCACGCCTGTCCGAGCTGTTCCGCGATATCACGCTCGAATACGACCACCTGGCCACGATCGAACCGGTGCACCTGGGCTTCGACGACGCCGCGCGCCATATCCGCGAGCGGCTCGCCGGCGAGCATTGCGACGTGGTGATCGCGGCCGGCTCGAACGCGGCCTGGCTCAAGGGCCGGGTCTCGGTGCCGGTGGTCGCGGCCAAGGCCAGCGGCTTCGATGTGCTGCAGGCGCTGTCGCGCGCGCGCCGGGTGTCGCAGCGCATCGGCGTGATCAGCTACCAGGCGCCGTTGCCCGAACTGGGCGAGTTCGCCGCCACCTTCGGCATCGAACTGGCGCAGCGCACCTACGTCACGCGCGAGGATGCGCGCGCCACCGTCAAGGAATTGAAGGCGGCCGGGATCGGCGTCATCGTCGGGGCCGGTCTGATCACCGACCTGGCCGAGGAAGCCGGGCTGAGCGGCGTGTTCCTGTATTCGGCGGCCTCGATCCGGCAGGCATTCGACGACGCGCTCGAACTGGCGCGCCTGACCCGCCTTGAATCCGAGCGCGGGCGCGGACGGCGGGTGACGCCGGACAGCCGGCGCGCACGGCGCGGCCTGAACGACCTGCGCGGCGAGTCGCTGCCGATGGAGCGCTTGCGCCAGAGCGTGGTGCTGTATGCGCGCTCGCCGGCCACGGTGCTGATCGAGGGCGAGACCGGGAGCGGCAAGGAACTGGTGGCGCAGGCGATCCATCGCGAGAGTCCGGGGCGCGCCGCCCAGCGTCCGTTCGTTGCCGTCAATTGCGGCGCGATCGCCGAGTCGCTGCTCGAATCGGAACTGTTCGGGCACGAAGAAGGCGCCTTCACCGGCGCCCGCCGCGGCGGCCACGCCGGCCTGTTCGAGGCGGCCGACGGCGGCACCCTGTTCCTCGACGAAATCGGCGAGATGCCGCTGGCGCTGCAGACGCGCCTGCTGCGCGTGCTCGAAGAGCGCGAAGTGATGCGGGTCGGCGGCACCCGGCCGGTGCCGATCGCGGTGCGCGTGATCAGCGCCACCCATTGCGACCTGGAAGCGCGCGTGCGCGAAGGACGTTTCCGTGCAGACCTGTTCTACCGCCTGGCCGTATTGCGCCTGGCGCTGCCGCCGCTGCGCGAGCGCACGGCCGACATCGTGGCGCTGGCTGCCTGGTCGCTCAAGGAGGCGCTGGCCACGCTGGGCGCGCGCCCGCATCCGAACCTGCACGCCGAGATGGCGGCCTGCGCCCCGTTGCTCGAGGCCTACCCGTGGCCGGGCAATGTGCGCGAGCTGCGCAACCTGATGGAGCGCCTGGCCCTGTTCCTGTCGGCCGAGCCGTTGCAGGCGCTGACGCCGACCTTCCTGGTAGCGATTGCACCCGAACTCGCGCAGCGCCAGTCGCTGGCGCCGACGACTCCCCTGCCCCTGGCGGCGCCGGCGCGCACACCGGTGGCCGAGGTGCTGGCGCGCTTCGGTGGCCAGCGCGATCTTGCCGCGCGCCATTTGGGGATCAGTCGCACGACACTCTGGCGCCGCCTCAAATCCGAGCACGATGCATCCGGCGCGCCAGCGCTTTAAGTAGCGCAAAAGCGGCCCCTTGCGAAACCTCGTATCATGACCTTTTGGCACGGTCCGACGCCTTGGTTTACCATCACCGAGTCGCAGGGCCGCGCCGTCACCGCAAGCCGTCGCCAGGCGCCGCACCGCTGCGCCGTCGCATCGGCCCACTGGAGGCACTATGCAACATGCGTCGCAAGCTGCACTGTTTTCACTGATCGGCGACACCCCGCTGGTGGAGGTGACCCGGATCGACACCGGCCCCTGTCAGTTGTTCCTCAAGCTTGAATCGCAAAATCCGGGCGGCTCGATCAAGGACCGGATCGGCAAGGCCATGATCGAACAGGCCGAGCACGACGGCCATCTGCAGCCCGGCGGCACCGTGGTCGAAGCCACCGCCGGCAATACCGGGCTTGGCCTGGCGCTGGTGGCGCGCATCAAGGGCTATCGGGTGGTGCTGGTGGTGCCTGACAAGATGGCCGCCGAAAAAGTATTGCACCTGAAGGCGCTCGGCGCAGAGATCCACCTGACCCGCTCCGATGTCGGCAAGGGTCACCCCGAGTACTACCAGGATGTGGCGGCGCGCCTGGCGAAACAGATTCCCGGCGCCTGGTTTGCCGACCAGTTCAACAACCCTGCCAACCCGCGCGCCCACGAATCGACGACCGGCCCCGAAATCTGGGACCAGGCCAACCACAAGCTCGACGCCATCGTGGTCGGGGTCGGCTCCGGGGGCACGCTCGCCGGCCTGTCGCGCTACTTCAAGAAGGTCCAGCCCAAGCTCGAATTCATCCTGGCCGACCCGAAGGGCTCGATCCTGGCCGAATACGTCGATACCGGCCACGTCTCGAAGCACGCCGGTTCGTGGGCGGTGGAAGGCATCGGCGAGGATTTCATTCCCGGCATCGCCGACCTGTCGCGCGTCAAGCAGGCCTACACCATCACCGACGAAGAAAGCTTCGCCACTGCGCGCCTGCTGCTGCAGCAAGAAGGCATCCTGGGCGGCTCCTCGACCGGCACCCTGCTGGCGGCGGCGCTGCGCTGGTGCCGCGAGCAGACCCGGCCCAGGCGCGTGGCAACCTTCGTGTGCGACACCGGCACCCGCTACCTGAGCAAGGTCTACAGCGACGGCTGGATGGTCGACCAGGGCCTCATCACGCGCCCGAAAACCGGCGACCTGCGCGACCTGATCGGACGCCGCTACGATGCCGGCGAAGTGGTCAGCCTGGCGCCCGGCGACACCCTGCTCACGGCCTTCAACCGGATGCGCAACTGCGACCTGCAGCAGTTGCCCGTGATCGACGCCGAAGGCCGGCTGCTTGGCCTGATCGACGAATCCGACCTGCTGCTGCACGTGACCCAGGAAGCCGAGCGCTTCGGCGCACCGGTCTCCAGTACCATGACCTCGCAGCTGCAGACCCTGCCCCCGACGGCCGGCATGGGCCAGTTGCGCGACATCCTCGAGCGCGGCCTGACTGCCGTCATCGCCGACGGACCGCATTTCTACGGGCTGATCACGCGCTTCGATCTGCTCAACCACCTGCGAAGGACACTTTCGTGACCACACCAGAGAACCACCCCCACACCAACTCGCATCCGCATGCCGCAACGCGCGAGGTCGAGTTCAAGCGCCATCTCGAAACGCGCGTGATCCACGGCGGCCAGTCGCCCGAGCCGGCCACCGGCGCGGTGATGCCGCCGATCTTCGCCACCTCCACCTTTCGCCAGGAAAGTCCCGGCGTGCACAAGGGCCTCGACTACGGCCGCTCGCACAACCCGACGCGCTGGGCGCTCGAGCGCTGCGTGGCCGATATCGAAGGTGGGCGCGCGGCGTTCGCGTTCGCGTCGGGCCTGGCCGCGATCGCGGCGGTGCTCGAGCTGCTGCCCGCCGGTTCGCACATCGTCGCCGGCGACGATATGTACGGCGGCACCTACCGCCTGTTCGAGCGCGTGCGGCGCGACAGCGCCGGCTTGACCTTTACCTACGTCGACATGGCCGACGCGGACGCGCTGGCCGCAGCGATCACGCCGCACACGCGCATGGTGTGGGTCGAAACGCCGACCAACCCGATGCTCAAACTGGCCGACCTGAGCGCGATTGCCGCCCTGTGCCACGCGCGCGGCATCCTCAGCGTATGCGACAACACCTTCGCCAGCCCGATCGTGCAGCGTCCGCTGGCGCACGGCTTCGACATCGTGGTGCACTCCACCACCAAGTACATGAACGGCCACTCGGACGTGATCGGCGGCGTGGCGGTGGTGGGGGCAAGCGACGCCCAGACCGGGCTGGCCGAGAAGCTCGGCTTCATCCAGAATGCGGTGGGCGCGATCCAGGGACCGTTCGACAGCTTCCTGGTGCTGCGCGGCATAAAAACGCTGGCGCTGCGGGTCGAGCGCAGCAGCGCCAATGCGCTGCTGCTGGCGCAGTGGCTCGAGCAGCAGCCAAAAGTGCGCAAGGTGCATTATCCGGGCCTTGAATCGCATCCGCAGCATGCCCTGGCGCGTCACCAGATGCACGGCTTTGGCGGCATCGTGTCGATCGACCTGGATACCGACCTCGACGGCGCACGCCGTTTCCTGGAAACCTGCGAGGTGTTCACGCTGGCCGAAAGCCTGGGCGGCGTCGAAAGCCTGATCGAGCATCCGGCCCTGATGACGCATGCCAGCATCCCGCCCGAGCGGCGCGCCGAACTCGGGATTGGCGACGGCCTGATCCGGCTGTCGGTCGGGATCGAACACATCGACGACCAGCGCGAAGACCTGCGCCGGGCGCTGGCCGCGATCTGACCTACGCCGCCTTCAGCAGATGCGGCGCGGCGTCCAGATCGAAGCGCGCCGGCTGATGTAGCGCGGGCTGCGGCGCGCCCTGCTCCGGGCGCAGCTTGAAGGTTGCCACCAGCGCCGACAACTCGGCCGCCTGCTGGCGCATCGAGGCCGCCGCTGCGGCCGCTTCTTCCACCATCGCCGCATTCTGCTGGGTCGACAGATCGATCTCGGCGATCGCGCGGCTGACCTCGGTCACGCCGCCGGCCTGGTCTGCGCTGGCGCTGTGAATCCGGCCCAGGATGCCGGCCACCTGGTGCACGTGCTGCAGCATTGCGCGCATGGTCGAGCCTGCCGCTTCGGCCATGCCGGTGCCGGCCTCGATCTCGCCGGCCGACTCGTTGATCAGCTTCTTGATTTCTTTCGCCGCGCCGGCCGAGTGTTGTGCCAGGTTGCGCACCTCGCTCGCCACCACCGCGAAGCCGCGCCCTTCACTGCCGGCGCGCGCCGCCTCCACCGCCGCATTCAGGGCCAGGATATTGGTCTGGAACGCGATGCTGTCGATCATGCCGGTGATGTCGACGATGCGCGCTGCCGAAGCCTTGATCGCGCCCATGCGCGCCACCAACTGCTCGACCGCCTGCGCGCCCTGGGTGGCGACGCCGGACGCGTTCTGGGCCAGTGCGTTGGCCTGCTGCGCGTTGGCGTTGTTGCTGGCGATCGCTTCGCTCAGCTCACCCATCGCCGTCACCGTCTGGCGCAGCGCATCGGCCTGGCGCTCGGTGCGCTCCGACAGATCCTGGTTGCCGGCCGCGATCTCGCCCGACGCCGCATCGATGGCCTGGGCGCCGTGCATCACCTGAGAAACAGTGGACGAGACGCCGTGCGTCATGCCGTTGAGGGCGTCGAACAGGCGGCCGATTTCATCGCTGCGATCGTGCTCGATAACGGGACGCAGGTCGCCGTGCGCGACTTGCTCGGCCAGCGTGGCAGCCTGCTGCAGCGGCAACACCAGGTTGCGGCTCAACAGCCAGGCCAGGCCGGCGCCGATTGCCAGCGCGGCGCCGCCCAGCGCCAGCAGCAGCATCTTGCTGAAGGCCGATGCCGTCGCCGATGCATCGGCCAGGCGGTGCGCTTCGGCGCTGTCGTGCGCCAGCAGCGCGTCGAGCGAGACGATGCGGGCCTGGTAGGCCGGCTCCCATTTGCCGCTGACGATGCTCTCGACCAGTTGGGTCTGGCCCAGGTCTTTGGCCTTGAACAATTCGGCCTGCACCGTTGCCAGCGTGTTCTTGTGGCTGGCGGTGGCCTGCTGCAGCGCGCGTTCCCGGTCACTCGTCGGCAGCTTGCCGAGTTTGTCCTCGATGGCGAGCGCGCCCTTCTTGCCTTCGGCCAGCTGGGCCAGGAAATAGTCGGCCAGCTCCAGGCTGTCGCTACGGGCGATCGAGATCGTGCGTGAGCCGTTCAGGCGCTCGATGCCGAGCAGGTCCGAGGTGAGCTGCTGCTTTGCCAGCGTGTTGTCGACCAGGTTCGACGTGAGCACGTCGGCCGCGTGCAGGCGCCAGACGGCGACAGCGGCGATCAGGACGATGAGGAGCGAAACAATGCCGAAAGAGCCGATGAGTTTTTGGGATGTGTTGAGCTGGACGAGTCGCATGGCGCTTCCGAAGGTGGGTCGAAATGTGCACGCAGTATAAAAATGTTATATGACACCGTGGTGAACTCACATTCCATGAAATGTCGTTAGCCCAACAGAAACTGCGCTGGCAATTTACTATCGGTTTGCCGCTATGCGCATTCGACGCGCACCCGCGTAAAAAAACCCGCGACACTTGCGTGCGCGGGTTTGGTGGACGACGCGGCGAACCGCGCGTCGGCTTACTCGATCTCGACCGTCTCGGCCGGGGCCGGTGGTGGCAGCGGATCGCCTTCCGGGAACTCGAGGACCACATCGTCCTTCTCGTTCAGGTCGACCGTCACGCGGCCGCCGTTGGTCAGGCGACCGAACAGCAGTTCGTCGGCCAGCGCCTTGCGGATCATGTCCTGGATCAGACGCGACATCGGACGCGCGCCCATCGACGGATCGAACCCTTTCTTGCCGAGGAACTTGCGCAGTTTCTCGGTAAAGATCGCTTCGACCTTCTTCTCATGCAGTTGCTCCTCTAACTGCATCAGGAACTTGTCGACCACGCGCAGGATGATGTCTTCGTCCAGCGCGCGGAAGCTGATCGTGGCGTCCAGGCGGTTGCGGAACTCGGGCGTGAACATGCGCTTGATGTCGGCCATCTCGTCGCCGGCTTCACGCGAATCGAGGAAGCCGAGCGAACGCTTGGTCAGGCTTTCGGCGCCCGCATTGGTGGTCATGATGATGATCACGTTGCGGAAATCCGCCTTGCGGCCGTTGTTGTCGGTCAGCGTGCCATGGTCCATCACCTGCAGCAGGATGTTGAAAATGTCCGGGTGGGCTTTTTCAATCTCGTCGAGCAGCAGCACGGTGTGCGGTTTCTTGGTGATGGCTTCGGTCAGCAAGCCACCCTGGTCGAAACCGACATAGCCCGGCGGCGCGCCGATCAGGCGCGACACGGCGTGGCGCTCCATGTATTCGGACATGTCGAAGCGCACCAGCTCGATGCCCATGATGAAGGCGAGCTGCTTGGCCACTTCGGTCTTGCCGACGCCGGTCGGACCGGAGAACAGGAACGAGCCGATCGGCTTGTCGGTCTTGCCCAGACCGGCACGCGCCATCTTGATCGCGGCCGACAGCGCCTCGATCGCCGGATCCTGGCCGAACACCACGTTGCGCAGGTCGCGGTCGATGGTCTGCAGCTTGCTGCGGTCGTCCTGGTTGACCGTTTGCGGCGGAATACGCGCGATCTTGGCGATGATGTCCTCGATCTCGGTCTTGCCGATGGTCTTTTTTTGCTTCGACTTCGGCAAGATGCGCTGCGCGGCGCCGGCTTCGTCGATCACGTCGATCGCCTTGTCGGGCAAATGACGGTCATTGATGAAGCGTGCCGCCAGTTCGGCCGCGGTCGACAGCGCCGACGCCGAATACTTGACGCCATGGTGCTCTTCGAAACGCGACTTCAGGCCACGCAGGATCTGGATGGTCTGCTCGACCGACGGCTCATTGACGTCGACCTTCTGGAAACGGCGGCTCAGGGCGTGGTCTTTTTCGAACACGCCACGGTACTCGGTGAACGTGGTCGCGCCGATGCACTTGAGCTGGCCATTGGCCAGTGCCGGCTTGAGCAGGTTCGACGCGTCCAGCGTACCGCCCGAGGCCGAACCGGCGCCGATGATGGTGTGGATCTCGTCGATGAACAGGATGCCGTTCGGGGTGTCCTTGATCTGCTTGAGCACGGCTTTCAGGCGCTGCTCGAAATCACCACGGTATTTGGTGCCGGCCAGCAGTGCGCCCATGTCGAGCGAAAACACGACCGCGTTCTGCAGGATCTCGGGCACGTCTTCCTGCACAATGCGCCATGCCAGGCCTTCGGCGATCGCGGTCTTGCCGACGCCGGCTTCGCCGACCAGCAGAGGATTATTCTTGCGGCGGCGGCACAGGATCTGGATCACGCGGTCGACTTCTTCCTCGCGTCCGATCAGCGGATCGATCTTGCCATCGGCAGCCTGCTTGTTCAGGTTGGTGGTGAACTGGTCGAGCGGCGACTCTTTGGCCTGGCCTTCGACCTGCGCTTCTTCCACGCCTTCGGACGCCTTGGTGGTGTCCATCTGCTGGTCCTTGCGCACGCCGTGCGAGATGAAGTTGACCACGTCGAGACGGGTCACGCCCTGCTGGTGCAGGTAGTACACCGCGTGCGAGTCTTTCTCGCCGAAGATCGCCACCAGTACATTGGCGCCGGTAACTTCCTTCTTGCCGTTCGAAGCCGACTGAACGTGCATGATCGCGCGCTGGATCACGCGCTGGAAGCCGAGCGTCGGCTGGGTGTCGACCTCGCCCGTGCCTGGCACGGTCGGGGTGTTATCACCGATAAAGTTAGTCAGGGTCTTGCGCAGGTCTTCAATATTGACCGCGCACGCACGCAGGACTTCGGCGGCCGAGGGATTGTCGAGGAGCGCCAGCAACAGATGCTCAACGGTAATGAACTCGTGCCTGGCCTGTCGCGCTTCGACAAAGGCCATGTGTAGGGATACTTCAAGTTCCTGCGCAATCATACTTCCTCCATCACGCACTGCAGGGGATGCCCTGCCTTGCGCGCATGCGTTAAGACAAACTCCACTTTGGTACACGCTATATCTTTGGAAAACACCCCACACACCCCTTTCCCATGCTGATGCACAGACAGCATGATCTGGGTAGCGGTCTCGCGATCCTTGTTGAAGTACTCCTGGATCACGGCGACCACGAACTCCATCGGCGTGTAGTCATCGTTCAGTAGCGCCACCTGGTATAGCGGAGGCGGTTTGACGGTCTGCCGCTCGAGCAGTTGTTCAGTATCGTGCTTCGTTGCCATGGGTTAATTCTAATACTTCCGAGATGGGTGCCAAGCGTAAACATCAGTTCGTTTTCAGGTGCTTCCATCTTACGCGTTTTCAGATATTTGCGCAGATGGCGTTCCTATTGAATAAATCAAGTGCAGCGTTAGCCCAGCGCGCCGATGCACCTGAAATATTTTGACAAATGACATGCAAAAGCTCTTGACTTCAGTGATCAATCCACCAACAATGCAGTTATTGACATGTACTTATGTACTCGTTGATAAGAAGTGAGCAAACTGAGGAGGGGGCAAGAGGCTTCTTGCTTTTATGGCTCGTGTGATTTGTTTAAATTTGAAGGTTCTTTATGGCAACTGGTACTGTTAAGTGGTTCAACGATTCCAAAGGTTTTGGCTTCATCACTCCTGATGACGGCGGCGAGGATCTGTTCGCACACTTCTCCGCGATCAACATGAACGGTTTTAAGACCCTCAAAGAAGGTCAAAAAGTCCAATTCGAAGTCACGCAAGGCCCTACAGGCAAGCAAGCTTCCAATATCCAGGGTAACTGATCGTTCCCCTTCCCGAAGCGAAGAACCCCGCGCATCAAGCGGGGTTTTTTTTCGTCTGTTGACTTCAGCGCCGGCCAGCGTTTGCCTAGCGGCGGCGCCAGCCGTTCGCACCTGCGGATACTAAACGAAAAAAGCCGCCGGCGTCTTCAAGAGCACCGGCGGCTTTCATGGCCACAGCCTGGCTGACAACAATCAGTGCTTGCTGTCGACCTGGTCCACCTTGTGGATGTCGTGCTCTGCCAGCACCTTGCGCACCTTGGCCACATCGCCGGCGCCCACCGGCGTCGCCTTGTTGCCCCACGAGTTGCGTACAAACGTGGTCAGCTGCGCCGTTTCTTCGTCCGACAAGCGCCAGGCAAAGCCCGGCATGCCGAGGTCAGATGGCGCCGTTCTGGTGCTCGGCAGGCGCGCGCCGGCCAGCACCACGCGGATCAGCGAGGTCGGATCTTCTTGCAGCACGGTCGGGTTGCCAGGCAGCGCCGGGAACACATTGCCGGACGCCTTGCCGTCGACCCGGTGGCAGGCAGCGCAGTTGTCCAGGTACAGCTGGACGCCGCGTTCGCTGTCATTGCCGCTCATGATCTTCTGCACCGTCGCCTCGCTGGCTGCGAAGCTGGACTTCTTGCCGCCCGTTTCAGGCAAGCTCTTGATATAAGCCGCCATCGCCGACAAGTCGTCGTCGGTCATGTTCTGGGTGCTGTGCAGGACCACATCCTGCATCGGCTCGCCCAGCACGCCCGAGTGGGCATTGCGGCCTGTCTTGAGGGTGTCGACGATGTCCTTCTCGCTCCAGTTGCCCATGCCGTCGACCTTGTCGCCGCGCAGATTGACCGCCAGCCAGCCGTCGATCAGCGGACCGCCCGACAGGTAGGCGGGACCCGAATCGTCGAGCGCCAGTTCGTTCAGGGTCGCCGCGCGTGGGGTGTGGCAACTGCCGCAGTGACCCAGGCTCTGCACCAGGTAGGCGCCGCGCGCGATGCGCCCGTCGGCATACTTGCTCAGGTCCATCGGGCCGCTGACCGGCACGAAGCTCTTGCGCCAGATCCCGAGCGGCCAACGCATCGACAGCGGCCAGCGGATCTCGGTCGCGCGGTTTGCCTCCGCGGCCGGCGCCACGCCGTGCATGAAGTAGGCGTACAGCGCGCGCAAATCGTCGTCGCTCATCTTCGCGTACGAAGGGTACGGCATCGCCGGGTACAGCGTGCCGCCCGCGGGCGTGATGCCGTGCCGGATCGCACGGTCGAAGTCGTCGAGCGTGTAGTTGCCGATGCCGACCGTCTTGTCGGGCGTGATGTTGGTGCTGTAGATATTCCCGATCGGCGACTGGATCACGCGTCCGCCGGCGAACGACTTGCCGCCCGGCGCCGTGTGGCAGGCGATACAGTCGGATGCGGTGGCGACGTAGCGCCCCTTCTCGATCAGGCCGGCGTCCGGCGCGGCGCCGGACAACAGCGGACCCGGCTCGATCTTGCGGGTCTCGGTCGGCGCCACGGCGTAACCGTAGGCGCCGGCCAATACCAGCGCGCCAACGATGCCGAGCGCGAGGATGACTTTCTTGACTGGTTTTTTCTGTGTCATGGATTCGCGTCTTTCTTACGCCTGGACCAGCGGGCCCGGGTTCTTGATGTACTGCTCCCGGATCGCCTTGGCGCACCAGTAAGCCAGCGCGCCGACCATGCCGGTCGGGTTGTAGCCGTTGTTTTGCGGGAAGGCATTGGCACCCGGCGCAAACACGTTGGCCACATCCCACGATTGCAGGTAGCGGTTCAGGGCCGAGGTCTTTGGATCAGCGCCCATGATCGCGCCGCCGCAGGTGTGCGTGCTCTGGTACTGGTTGATGTTGTAGTGGCTGCCAGGCTTCTTGGCGTCGCCCTTGGTCGCCAGCGGATTGAGCACCTTGCACATCTCCACGGCCTTGTCGACCAGGAACTGCGAAGCGACGATCTCGTTGTCGTGCCAGTCGAAGGTCATGCGCAGCAGCGGACGGCCGAACGCATCCTTGTAGTTCGGGTCCAGGCTCAGGTAGGAATCGTCATACGACATGCACGAACCCTGC
>Ga0265797_10001132_pt1 | contig 47680 bp, 49 predicted proteins | sample P2T30metagenome_FD_192433 | JGI IMG/M metagenome (GOLD analysis project Ga0265797, IMG submission 192433) | Plant litter microbial communities from East Loma Ridge, Irvine, California - P2 T30 | ecosystem: Environmental > Terrestrial > Plant litter > Unclassified | place: USA: California...
GAACGTTAGCTATGCGGTAGCCTCGCTCTGAGCCCCCGGCCTCTTCTTCTTTCTCAGACTCACCAGTAGTACAGATTGTAAATGTATTGCAGAGTGATCTGGTAGTCTGTGACGACAGCCTCTCCTGTCTTGAGCGTCACGATCCTGGGCTCTGTCTCAGTTTGTTGGTCGGCAATGAACGGAACTGCAATCGCTCGGAACCCTCCCCCTCCAAGACCGATTAGAAGCATGGCCACCGCAAGCCCGGGGACACCCCATCCTCTCTCAACGAAGCTGGCTACGGAGCTCACGGTCAAGACGGCGCAACCGAGGCAGTAGAGCGCTACGCTGGCAACCAGTGTGACATAGCGACCCAGATAGCTGTCGGCGACAATGGCGACGAAGACGGGAGCAGCATAGTAGAACAGGTAAAAGGCGCAGTATATCCGCGTTGCCATCGCCTGACCGAGCCCCAGAGCCCCAGCTGGCTGTCCCGCGTCGCGATGTGGCGGGTGCTCCATGTAGTTTTCTATGCACCGTCCGGTCAGCGATAGACCCTTCGTTGGCAGCCTGGAGGAGCAACGTACGCCATGGCGCGGTCAGACCCCAGAACGCAGCTCGTTCCCAGAATCCTATACTTGCCACGGCCCACAGCCGCCAAGGTACATCCTCTCGTACACGACGCAGTCCGCTATACTTCTTCAGGCTCTCGCTATCACATCCATTGGGCCATCCCAAACCCACGGCGGGTGGGCAGAAGCCATGCTTGGTGTTCTCTGTCGTCGGCGACCGCGCCATATCAGCTCTTTGAGGTCGCGGTAGGCAGTAGGAAAGGAGGGTCATAGGCCAGGCAGAAGCACAGCCCACGAGCAATGCCAGAGCCTCCTTTAGTAAGTTGGACAGTCCAGGCACAAGACGGCCTCGCCGTATGTGGATATAGTAAGTAATCACACTCTCGGAAGAACAGCTCGGCCACATCCGGCTGGTGGGTGCTCAGTTGATGCGCGTCCCATCTACCCCCAGCGAGCGAGCAACTGATGCTGTGAGCAGCGAGTACCAGATCGCAAATCCTTGGCAGTGCGCACACTTAGGCGTCAAACCACTCGTGGACAGCCGAGTCGTCCGCTGGCAGTTCGACCCTGCCAAGTCTTACGCATAGCTTTCCCGAGTGGCTTGGGGCACTCTCGGGAGGCCACTCGTCCAAGTGGACCATCATGAGTGCTTCACGTGCTGCGTGCGCGCCAGTGTCGACATCATCACGAAAAAAGACTGGTACAGTAGTCACAATCTCATGCACTTGCAGCTTCCGCTTTGCGCACGTGGCTTAGTTGTCATTCCACACAGGACACGGACCCACCTGGTATACGCTTGTCCGGAAAGAACGTAGGCTCTATTAGCATCACACTTTGATTGGCCTAAACAAATGGTCATCAATCACAACAACCACTCAAGTCTGACTCGGACGTTCCCATAGATCCATCAATCGCCGCGCAGACGAGCCCAACATATGCAAGCCACCAGCAGCAATACTCGCCTGACACATCTCACCAAGACATGCAGCATCATCCAGACCGGCCTCAAACTCCCATGGGGTACCCTTCGCGACCTGAATGGGCAGGCCACTACCCTCATCCAGGCATGCACTACGGGCATCCTGCGAGTCCAGGTCCGCCTGCGCCTGCAATGGTCCCTCCCGTTCAGCGACCACCCACTGTAAGTAACCCAGACTTGCGGTTCGATAAACTAGTCGTGTGCGCTTGTTGCCACGCTGCTTGTCTGTCACAACGTGGTTGAACCCTTGAAACTGAACAGCATATCTAGGGCGGACACCCGGTATCCACAGTATACTGTTGTAGTTGTGGCTCTTGCAAGACTAGTGCGCTAGGTTAGCCCTTGGGATCGTGCTGGCGCAGGGCCATATTGGTCGTGTTCCGCTGCACTGGGTAGCTTCTGATGACGGACGCTAACAGCTGTCGACCCATGCCTAATATTCTCTTGGCGTATTAATAACTCTGACATATGATGCTAACTTGACCTCGCGGAGTTCAAGGAGATGCAAGAGGAATGGAAAGCAAAGAAGGAGGCTGCATGCAAAGCCGACGAAGAGCGACACTGGGCTCACGTGCAGCAGCGCGCTCACGAAGGTGGCGCTCATGAACCGCCTGTCTACGGACAGATGCTACGGGCTATCGGCGTCCCCGGTCAACCTCCTCAACTTCCTCCCACCGGGTACGAAGCTGCAGCCTCTGGCAACAGCACTGCTCGTCAGTACAACACGGCGAGTCCAGATTTCCTCGAGAGTATGGCTCAGTATGCCACCACTTATCCTCAGTCGCCCTACGGACAAAACCGGCAAATGTACCAGCAGAACCACTAGGAATGTCCTGCCAGTCTAGAAGCCGACCCCCTCGATTACGAGTTCGAAGATGATGAGGATTCAAGTACACCGAAAGCGCATTCGCATGTTCCGTTGTTTAGGACAAGTGACTCAGCAGTCACCAAGGGCGCTCAGACGCGATGATGCCGGTATGAAATTGTTGGAGAACGGACGACGCAGTACAGCTTCGCCATCGTTGGTAACGAGAGCCGTGAGCGGACAAGGTGCTGTAAGGCCAAACGATATAGTCAGATCAGAAGACGCTTTGAATCGAGACACATGTCAAGCCATCCTTATCTGAAACTGAGAACACCGAGCTTGGGCAGCCTCAGAGAGAACCTTGTGTGCAACACATACGTCGACATCTCCGATGACCTCTCGATGCTTTCATTCCGTTGCTATAGCATGCTAGACCCATCCATGCAGCCCATCATCCCATTCAACGTGTAATAGACCCCAGTGCTACCTGTGCTAGAGGTAGGGTTCCGTGAAAGCTCGAGAGCTAGGGACGTCTCTGGTGTAGCCAGGCTCGTCATAGGCCTATCACAGACACAGGACAGAACTAAGCTGTCGGAAACTGAACAACGCGAACAACTTCGCGACGCGCGGCCACTACACTGGGCGTTAGCGTATGCCAGCGGAGCGCTAGCCATGTGCGGCAACGTACGCAGCGCTGTAGGTCAGAAGACCGTTTACATTGGCAATGCATGTGTCGAGATCGACGGCAAGCGTTGTGGCAGTTTGGGTAGGCTCTTTCAGACACGTCGCGAAGAGCGTGCTGCCTTGCAGGGTGACGTCCCGGCATTCGCGGAGAGACCTCGGGGCGTCGCCCGATGGTGCGGCAGCCGGTGAGGGATCGAAAAGAAACGGGTGGCTGGGATCACCAAGCAGTTGGCGACGGGAAGGCGTACGCAGAGTTGCGCCCGCAGCACCTCTCTTGGCCAGAAGAGCATGGAACACTCCGAGAAGAAGGACCCGGACGTGCATCTTTCCGTTGGTGCACGGGGAGGTGCGCGTTGGAGAACTGAACAGGAGAACCGCCGCACTTTATAGCGATGGCAGATTCGTCAGTCGTGCGTAGTACTTGCTGCTGTTCTAGTTTTCCTTGTGCAGCTGAATCTATATCAACGCAGGAGCTGAGTCAGCACTCCAGCAGCCCATCTGGGCAGTGCTTGCACGATTGCGTTGCCAGATCCAGCCCCAAAGGTTCATGCAGGGGCCTCAGGGGAGAGATTTGGCATCAAATGCTGTAGGTTGCCGCTTTCTTCTAAATGCGGAAACACGACAGGTCTTTGCTTGCGCTAGCCCGCAGTCATCGTGCAGATAAGCAGCACGCTGCAGAAGGTACAAGACCTCGACATGCCTGCTGCACCCTCACTCTTGCACTTCAGCAGCTGCCTATAACCATAATGCGGTGCGCAAGCTTGTCTTACCCGCTTGTTCTTCTGGGCTCGATCTCCAAACTGGCAGCGGGCACTTCCACTTCCCGATCCCGCCGCCAGGGAGCTGAAGTCATCTTACCGCTACATGATCTCTGCGCTGGCCCAGAACTCGATGGCAGCTCTTTCACCATCACCTGCTCGGTGGGAGCAGGTTTCAACGTACCGAGTATTGACCTGAACAAGTGTCTCAATAACGACGACGGAGTCCTTGGATTCTTGTATGTAGCGCCCTCCATACCGCAAACGTTGTTGCTTACCACAACAGCGATGGTTCTGCTTTCTTGACCTGCTCTGAGTGCGAGCTCCACGAACTGAGGCTTGCCTGTAACTGCCAGACACGTGAGGACGGCCCCGTGAGCACTGAGATTAATCTTAGTAAGTACGAGCTCACCTCAGCTGGCTGCGCACTAACCGCCCAGATGATGGGGTCTTTGTCCGGGCCGATGGGCATTTGGAGTGCTAGTCGAATGCTTGCTTACTTGCCGGCTAGGGGATCCGCTTTGTATGTCTACCACAGCAGGTACAATCTATTGCCTGTCTTCTCGTGTTTGTGCCCGCAATGCCCATCCATGTGTACAGCAGGCAGAGCCTGAACTGTTTCAAGTTGCTAAGGTGCGCGTTGTGCCCAAACGCTGCAAAGACTTAGCGGCACCGCACAGCCGTTTGTCAATGCAGCTGTTGGGTCAACGCTACTTGCATCATCGCCAACCACTCTCATCGCCTCCGTGTTGCCGATGTGTTGTAATGACTAAGTAGTTGCATAGGCGCTGTCAATTGCGAAAGAGACGCTGGCATCTCAGTCGAGGAGAAGCAGTAGCTAGCCTGCCTGTCGACTGTCGCAGTAGATTGCACAGTCCCTATGTGGTGTTTGCCGTGCTGATGTTGCATAAGGCTTGCCCGAGTATCCTTCGTATGGGTCGTACCTGACCAAACGGGCTTCCGTGCTTGGACGCAGACGTGGCATCTCTAACGTAGTCATGATCAGATGTGGACGAGGATAGTGACTGATGTCTCTAGCGCAGCCTCTCTGCACAACACCGCCGTGGCATGCGAGCCGGACGGGATGAGAATGTGCTAAATCAGGATGCGGCTGGGCGACGCAGCCCACTATTTCGGGCTTCGAACACCAGTGGCCTGCTGTCTGACGTCCCGGGCATGGTATCAAGTTGCCTCTCGTCAACTGTTTAGGGCTTTGCCTGTCTCTCGCCCCTTGCGCTACAGGCTGCGGACGCATCTGGCTCTTCTGCTCTTAGCGTCTTTTGTCTGAGTCTCTTGCGCTTTAAGGGTCTCTTCTTGCCCCAGGTGCTTGATACACTGCTAGACACAACCCTCGGAGCCGAGAACCACGAGTCCGGAGCGAGTTTGCCTGCAGCTGACCGTCAAGAGAACCAAGTCATTCGTCCTCTGCTCGCCATGTTGAAGAAGCTGCATTCAGCTGCGACTATCGTTGTCTTTGTGGCCCTCGTTGCGATCGCTTCCGTAGTCCTCTGCACAGAAGATTACGCAGACTCTGGGATCTTGACCCTCAAGGTGTGTCACCTTTACCCAGTAGTGGCTTACTGTAAGACTGACCGAAACTTCACTAACAGTTCAACTTTACAAATGCGCTCGACGATGTGCTTCCCGCGTCCGCGCATGCGTTGCGCGACCGCGATCTGTTCGAAGACTTCCCGGACCGAGCCAAAAGCGCTCTGAACGCGGCGGCAACCAAGGTCGCCGACGCTGCGAGCCAGGCGGAAAGCGCGATAAGTTCTGCGGCAGACACAGTCCAGAGCATCGAGGAGTTTGTCCCTCGCAACTGCTCGCTCGGCGTGAAGCGCTTCTGCATCGGCTACACGCAGGACGTGAGCTGCTCCGACCTGCCGCTCAACTTTTCCCGTCTCTTGCCCGAGGGTGTGCAAGAGCTGCCAGGTCCTGTGCAAGACGCTATACGTGACCGCGCGGAGGCCTTGTCGCAGCTCGTGGAGAGCTCGAACAGGTTCCCCGCCTTCTCCGTGCCAGACACTTTGATATCTGGCGTGGCCTTGATGGGCACAGTCGCAATCCTCTCCTTAAGCTTAGCGCTTGGGCGGCCGCGAGCTATGAGCAGAGCCTTGGGTAAGCTCATAGCTGTGCTCAGGGTGCTGACCTTTTTGCCATTCTTGTTTCTGGGGTTGATTTGTTGCTCTCCGTTTGTCCTGCTCGCCGTGATGCTGCACACAATTCTTGGGGCAGCTCATGAGCTGCCATCGTGGGTGGGAGTGGAAACAGGTGAAGCCTGTGGTCTCGGCTTTGCCGCTCTCGCCTGCGCCCTGGTCTCGGCGCTCATCTTCGCCGCAACCCCGAGCGTCGCTGCGCCAGTGCGAGAGCGAGCGCAAACTGGAGACGCGAAGGGCAAGGAGTGATTCGACGCGGCGGTGGCGAGAGGGTACACTTTCGCAACGCCTACCCAAGAGAAGTCAACTTGGCCTTTGCATGGTTCGTTGCTTGAACTGATCACTGATGGGTTGACATGGAATGATGCGCTGCAGCGTACGGTGGTTCCTTGGTGTCGGCAGCGGGAAGACGTAGTCAGAGGACACAGAGTCTAGGTTGCGTAGTCTACATAATTCTATGAGGTGTTTCTACAATGCCACACCGATGTCCACCTTTCGTTTTTGCCAGGCGGTCCGGACCTGTGATGCGCCCGACAGCCGACCCTTTCGTGATGAGTACTCCTTCCTAGATGCCATGTTGTCGCACCTTGGACCACGAGAGCCATCGAGGTATGCAATTACCACCAGGGTCGATTAATGGTGGCAAGCCACTACAACGGACCTTCCCAACCATAAGAAACTCACCAAGGCGGTTGCGAGGGGATGGAAAGCAATGGGTTCTTGTACGAAGCGAGGAGAAGTGATCCAGACATGATGCTCAGATTAGAGCGAGCTGCACTTAGGACACAGACGAGTCACCTCTCCAATAGCGAAGTGGCAGAATACATTGTCTTGTACTATGCAGTCCATAGGCCTCCCGTGGCAGAAGAACTGCAGCAGAAATTTGTTCCCGGCCCTCCAAGCGACCAGTCACACTACTAGACAGAGCTGCTAGAATTCCGCTCCTGAGTCGGCTCCTCTTTCGCTAGCGCTGCGACAAACTGCTGAGAGTACGCCGAGTCGACAAACTCATCAAACTTGGTGACCTTTGTGCCGTCGTCTGAAAAGGTCAGAAGCAACGCATACTCGTTCGCATACAGCCCGATGCTCGTGTGCGCCGTACTGGACGCGTGTATGATACAGGTGTGCGCTCTCGCATCGTGGATCTCTTCCATGACCGTAACCTGCAGCTATGTTAGTCGTCTCACACCGAGTTTGGACGGGATGCACTGACGGTAAAGTTCGAATACAGGGGCATGATGGCGTTGAAGTAGGCACGGTATTCGTTATTGCTCTTCGCGGCCCGGTTCATGGAGGCAGGCAGCACTCGATGCTTGCACTTAGGAGATCGATACGCCATGATGGCGTCGACATCCCAGGCGTTGTAAGCGTCTATGACCGCCCGCGCTGTGTTCTGCTGAGCCGCCAGACTGTATGCGTTAGGGGTGAAGTACGATTAGAGCGTGGTCCTGGCGACTGCGGAGCGTGTGCTGGTGAAAGAAGACGTACTTTGGCGGTGGGGTACTGCTAGCATCGGCAGGACACCGATCCAAGTTCAAGCCGATCCAAACATCGCTCGACCTCGAACTGGGGCCTGCAAGCGGTTGCGAAGCGACAACGAGAGATAGCATTGTGGTGACAAGATTGGCGAGCTTCATGATGGCTGGTGTATTTAACTGAACGTACGATGCAAAGTGCATTCAAGTTGCGCAGAGGATGTACTGTTATATGCAGTGCATGAGCCGCACGAGTGACAGAGAAAAGGGTCGCCGCGTTGCATCGCGTCGCCATGCCGTTTGGCATGCCACTGCGAGTGTTGAGGCTCCACTCCTGGGGACGAGAGGCGATGTTCCATCTGGCTTCGAAGTGAGCTAGTCTTGCATGCTTAGTACCACCACCGCCAATCAACGGTCCATCACTAGCACTACGTCGGGCGTTCTCCAGAAGTCTTACCGTTTGACATCCAATACTGCGCGCTCACGCGTGGAGTCCACGCGTAGCTTGAGTCGCCAGGCAGTCAAGCCAAGTAGTTCAGACCTGCCACTCGGCATTACCGAAAACGCTACGCCCGAGCAGTGCCACGGCTCACCAGTCGCGCGAGCTGCCCTGCCTTGAGCGCACCTCGGTGGGGGGCGCGCTAGAGTTCACAAGGGGCCGCACGACGAGATGGCACGGAGCCCTCTTCGCTACAGCGGTCCACTATACATTGACAACTTGTTCTTTCCAGCAGCCGCGTTCCAAGCCCTCTCGACCAAAGTCAAAGTCGTCTTCCTCGACGACTCTCCTACCTTGCTAGCATCCCGCCTCTGCATGAAGATGCGCGCAAATAAAGCAGTGGTTTTCGGTCCGCAGCGTCCACAAAAGCCAGCAAAGCCAGCAAAGCCAGCAAAGCAGGGTGCTAAAACCCAGACCTACGAAGACGGCGAACCCCTTATGTTCAGTTTTGATGAGGAGTTGGAACAGGAAGAGAGGCAAAGACGATACATCGCGCCGGTCCATCACCTCTGCACACGTCCCGCTCAGCGTTTGAGGTGACGGGAAAAGCTGAAGGCACACCCACGCCTGGCTGAGTGGTCAAGCCAGGCTCAGATCCGCCACTGTCTCTTTGGAAAGCATGGCCTTGTCACCTGCGCCTCGGTGTGCATCAACGTTGGAAGAACAGCATTGGACTAGCGAGGGGCAAGGGTCGATCTAGTACGGAGCAAAGTCAATTCAGCGATTACCTAGCGCATCGAGCGTATACCTGTGTTCTGTCTATGCTGTACCTTTCTGCGCCTTCTGATTTGCTGCGCGTTCCTTACGTCCCAGCTGCTACACCTGTAGCTCCAGGCTTCCCACGTGATTATGAAACAGCGAATAGCAGATTCGGTGTGAGCGTCGTGTGAGCGCGTGTGAGCGTCATGCCGCTCGGTATTGCATCCTTGCTGAACAGCACCGGCCTGCGCTGGTTCGACCGCAAAGGCCCGGCTACAACGTTCTTGGACAAGCGCGCGCTGAGCTAAACGCGAAGCTTGCCATCGTAATCGCAAGCTGACCCAGCGTCTTGGCAAAATCTCGACAGCTCTTACCACGCCAGACATGAGCAAGAGGACGTGGTGGGTCTGATCGCAGCAAGCCGTGCGCCGTGCTGCAGTGTGATTGTACGGCGCTGGCCGAAGGGCAGGCTTTGCCTGGATCTCGATCGCCTCGAGTGGTGCGGCCCTCGTGGTGCCGAGTGGGATGCTGCGATCCCCAGTAGTCTGCTGCAAGCTCTAGGTAGGAGGGCTCCCGAGTCCGTGATGCGAGTCTGCCAGCTGTTAGCACCCCTCTCTGATCCTCTTGGGCCGTGGAGAGATGAAGTCTTATGCCCCGGTGTTGCTCGAGGCGGTCTCATGCTGCTCGACACCGCACGCAACAGCTTTCACCATGTCCTGGGCCGTGTCCATCTTCTTCTCCCTAGTCTTGGTTCTTGCCGGGCTCGTCGGATGGATCGTTTACGCTAGGTGTTTCCACCCGCTAGCGAAGTTTCCTGGGCCTCTTGTAGCATCCGTCACTCGGCTGTGGCTTATATGTGATGTCGCAACAGGCGCCGCTGAAAAGACGCAGGCCCGCCTGCACAAACGATACGGTATGACCCCGGGGAGCGAAGAACGAGGAAGAAGCTGACCTTGCCCTGGCCCCATTGTCCGCATAGCGCCGAACGAAGTTGCCATAGCAGACCCAAACGCCATCAAAACCATCTACGGCGCTCACTCTGGGTTCACCAAGGCCAGCTCCTCAGCCCAGGATGCTCACGTGACGTGCTGATTCGCGACAGACCGATTTCTACCTCCCCTTCCGAGCGAGGTGGGCAAGGTACCCAGACGCGTTCACCAACCTGGACGAGCGCCAGCACGCTGAGCGCCAGAGGATCGTCAGCCGTCTCTACTCGATGTCGAGTGTCCTGCAGCTGGAGGACCGTGTTGAGTCGTGCGTCGAGGTGCTCGTGGACAGGCTCAGCGGGAGCGCGGCGGCGGAAGAAGCCATTGACGTGGCCGAGTGGATACAATGGTAACGTCGCAGGGCGGACAGCGCTCGGTCGGGACTGGCTGACTTGGTGGTGTAGGTTCGCCTTTGATGTCATTGGAGAACTCTTCTTCAGCCGCAAGTTCGGCTTCATGGAGAATGCACACGACCATGAGGGCTACATACACGCTCTGGACCTGCTTGTTCCGTTCTTCGCCGTGGTCTGCGCCATGCCGGCGTATGTGCGACCGTTGTTCCTCGCCAGCGGAGCCACGGTGCCTGGCGTGTTCAAGGCGTTGGGGGCTCTCCAGCACATCGAGACCGCGTCGGACGCGTGCCTCGCCCAGCGGAGACAAGAAGACACGCGCGATGAAGCTGGGCGCCGGGGCCAGGGTCAGAAGGACATGCTCGACGGCTTCTTCGACATTGTGCGCTCAAAGGGAGGGGCGAAAGACTTTACGCTGACGGAAGTGAAGACGGAAGTCTACAGTGCCTTGTAAGTGTCGGGGACAAGCAAGACCCTGCGCCAACAACTAACACGCCGAAGCATCGCCGGCTCCGACACCACCGCAGCTGCCATAACAGCCATCCTGTACCACCTCGTGCGCACGCCCTCCGCCTACGACAAAGTCACCACCGAGATAGACGAAGCGACGGAGTCGGGAGCCTTGAGTCTTCCCGCCGTCCAGTACCATGAAGCCGTTGGGCTCCCGTACCTCGTCGCCTGCTGCAAAGAGGGCATGCGGCTGCATCCTAGCGTGGGCTGGACGCTGCCGCGACACGTGCCTGTTGGCGGCTGCATCATCTCGGGCGAGTGGTTCCCTGCGGGGACGCGGGTAGGCATCAACGCAGCGGTCGTGCAACGCGACGAAGCCATCTTCGGGAAAGATGCCGATGAATTTGTGCCGGAACGATGGTTCCGCAAAGGCGCAGCCGAGATGGACCGCATGATGTTCCAGGTAGGTACCCTGCAGCCACAAGCAGCCTCTAGGTCGGCGCGCTGAAATGAGGACAGTTCGGCAGCGGCTCGAGGACCTGTATTGGAAAGAATGTAAGTCTCGCACGGCTGCAAGCTCCAAGGGTAAGCTGACGCCTTAGATCTCGCTGTGTGAGATATACAAACTGGTGCCTCAGCTCCTTCGCTCCTTTCACATACGGTTGGCGGAACCCGAGGGGGAATGGGAGACGCGCAACTACTGGTTCAACAAGCCATCCAGAGTGCGCGCATACCTGGAACGCAGGGCCCGTGTCCCGGCGCAGTCGGCTCGAAAGCGTACGGGCTGTCTGTGAAAGTCGTGGAGTATGCGTTACTGCAAGGCTGTTGTAGGTTGTCGTAATGGTTCTGTGTGGAGCAGCGCTCCACTACGAGCACACACGTGATGAGAAGAGAACGATTATGCCGACCGAATGTTCCATATGACTGTGTCGTTCATAAAGCCGTGACGATAGGCTCGCTAAAAACGAAAGATCCAGTCGCCAAACGCGAGCAGATGCAGCCCGCATTTTGTTCTGGGACGCCGATGGGCCTCTTTTGACGCATCGTTTTTCAACTGCGTTATCGCTACCTTGGCTCGTGACACTGGTGATTGCGAACTATACCCGTAGCAAGGATGCCACATTCCGAACAAAGACCCGTGCCAGCACAGCCACTCCACAAACATCTGCCCTGCACGCGAAACGCTCTGTCCTACGTACAACGCCGTCAGCAATCACCGTTGCTCGATGCCTAGTTCCCATCCTACATTGAGCCCTAGTATCTCAGGCGCACAGCACACATTCGACTGCGCTCTCTCGAGACCAGGCGTGGCTCCTGTAGTGGGACAGTCGATGCTCACATTAGACGAAGGCAGGATATGGAGACGCAATCTCGGATGTTGCTATACGCAGATGGGTTGTGTTGCTATACGCAGATGGGTTGTGTTGCTATACGCAGATGGGTTGTGTTGCTATACGCAGATGGGTTGTACTGTTGCTTTCCCTCCGTCGCTCCTGTGCCCGACATCCCAACACGTGAACGAGTCCGAAGCCTCCGAGTCTGCGACGATCGGGCTGCGATAGTGATCGCATCCCATGCCGTCCTGTGCCGCAGACGTAGAGATGGCAGAGGCTAAAGCGAAGAAGCAAGAACAACCATAATCTCGACGCGACTGTAGCTGTCGACAGGTTCGTGCGTTCGCCGCAGCCGCAGGCCCTCACCATCAAATCAAGCGCCTCCGTCGAACCTCCTGCTCCCTACGCTAGCAGGATTTGCGTCTCTCGCCGCTTCTGCATCGCCCGCATTGCCCGGACCTTCTACGCGTCGCTTTTTCTAACTGGAGCTTCGCCTGCAGCCGGAGCACTTGCGACTGCGACTGGTGAAGTTGCTCTATGGCGCGCCGCTCGTTCTTCTGGAGCCTTTCGGCGTACGCCGCGTAGGTTATGTTCAGTTGAGATGTTTCATACGCTTGTCGCTCGAGCTCCGCGAAGCGGGACCGGAGAACACCTAAGCGGATGCGTGAGGCCTGCGCGGTAGCATCCACGTTTGAAAGATGAGTATCAAGCAGCCGAAACTGGTCGTCGGTGGTCTGTTGTTGCGCAGCGCGTTAGTTTGTGTCTTTGTATCTTTGTATCTTTGTATCTTTGTGTCTTTGTGTCTTTGTGTCTTAGCTGTGTCATCGCTGCCACTTCAGCTGAACTTACTCTGGGCTCATCCCTTCGCGCGAGGGCTCCCGAGGCCATCGTTGTTGATTTTCCTGCAGGCATTCGGCAGCAAAAGGCAGCTTCGCCGCTCGCGGCGAGGAGGCTGCGAGGCAAGACTCATATCACAGTCGGCATAGCTGCTTTGCTGCATCGCCTGACGGAAGCTGCGCGACAGAGCGACAGGCCACCCGGGACCGGTGCGGGCCACCTGGGGCGATGCGCTGGAACGACTCGGGATTATGCTATGCTGCTTGTGGTGAGCAGTCGAGCTTGTAGTTGTATCCGTCGAACTACTGGGGATCGTGGAGCGCTAGCCACAAACCTTATGCCTACCAAAGGGCCACCACACGTCCGGAGCCCAAGTTTCCCCAACCTCGCGAGTCCGCTGCTGAATGGGCCCCATGGAATGTCCCAAGCCGCTCTTTGGCCAGCCTTCAGAGCGTGCCCAGAGCCACCGCCTTGATACCTGATTAGGCCTGTGGTGTTTGTACCAGCGGCCTCGCGGCCACGTTGGTGGGATGCGTTCGAACGGATGAGCGACTCAAGCGAGTTTTCAGGCTAGGGTTCGGCGCTGTCGCCGATGCAGAACACGTCTAGACGAGATTGCAAAGGCTACTTGGATGACTTCACACAGCTTCACGCCATTCGAGCGACATATGTCTTGGTAAGATTTGATTTCTACAGATATCGATGCTGATTCGCTACCCAAGGACCGTTCATGGCTAGATAACCTTCGTCAAACGGACTGCCGCCATCGTGGATGTAGTACATGGTTGATGGGAGGTAATCGATAGCGAGCGGTGTGGCCAAGCCGACCTCAACGGCTGTTGACGGATAGAAGCGAGGAAGCGAGAGATCGGTGTTCTGCGATGTGCCTTCTGCGGTCCCATCAGATGTCGGAAGTAGCGAGTCTACACCTGGCAACAGAGCGTCTAAAGGCTCGTCTTTGCACTGCTGCTGTACCGATACGATGCGGCTGTCCTGCGGCCGGCTACCTTGATCGCGATGCAGGTCGGTCGCATCGGTCTTGACGCAGCCTTTTGGAAAAGGTGCATCGGGACGCGCGCGGGGCTTCGCAGGCCGGGAATCCTTTTTCGAGTGCGATTTAGCTGGGACGAGGCTGTCAGCCTCTTGGAGTCTCTTCTTGAGCTTTTGGCCTGCGTGAGTCTCAGCAAGGGGGCACAGGACGGGGCGGCTCTCACGTACGATAGTTACGCTGAGCCACGCGGTTTTGTATTCTGCGACGTTCCGCGGGGTCGTCGATCTGTTTCCAGTCGTCGTTTTGGTGAGAAGCACGGCGGGAGCCTTTCTTCGCGGCGGCTTTCGACGCGGAAGAAGCGCAAGTGCAGTGGGACATGATACTGTACACGAGTTTCTTGTGAGTCTGTGGCCACAGGAGGCAATCCACTTAATAGTTGCAGATACCCGGAAAGAGATACCACTGCACTGCCAGTATGCCGAACCAGCGCGTGCTGCCTGTGGCCGACTGCAAGGGTCGTCAAGCGATGCAGGACTATTTTGGTAGGCGTTGCCGCGACGGTGGAACTGGGCACTGGCTGGAAACAGCGCCTCCGAGCGCGATTATGTGGCCCGAGATAGTGCAGGCCTCCCAGAGACGTGCGCATCTACCGGAATAGAAGACCATCTACAAGGGTGCACGCCACCCGGGATGCCGCGACACCACTTGGCACCACGGGCAACCACTTGGGATGGCATGCCGTACTTTTCAGAAACGACTCCGCCACATCGGCACCGCGAAGTGACTGGGAGAGACTCTGCTTAAAGCTCCCAAGGCAAGGGCTGTTGTTGCCACAGGCACGATTCTCTTCTCGCTCTGCCAGCGATTCGCTAGCTTTCAACTTGCAGCACCCCCTTTACCATGTCCGATAGACAGAGCTCGAAACTTCTCCCCATGGCTTCTTATAACTCAACCAAGCAGGTCAGCTGGTCGTCTGGGTACTATGTATGGCTTTCCTTCGATAGTACAAACACCAGGCTTACATGCACCTGCAGTATGACGATCGCCAGCTCCTCGACCAGATTCAAAGCTACTCGCACTTGCTCAGCACCTTTTCACAGCGGATGAGTGAGAAAAACGTAATCATCCACAATCTGCAGGAGAACTTCAACCGAGAACGCAGCGCAATGTCGAACAAGATCTCGACACTCGAATACCAACTTTCCATCGAAAAACAGAAAGTGAAGATGACGGCGCAGAAGCGGGAAATCAGCAATGGCAAGGACAAGGAGGAGGTGTGTCGGGACAGCGGAGCTGAGGCCACTAAGCCTGAAGTAGGACTCGAACAGACTGGGGAATTGATATCGGAGTCGCTCGAGGCAGAGCACCACAAGCTCGAATACCAGGCCGTGGAGCCAAAGCCTCGCCAGAGAGATCAAGTCAGGGTGGTCGTGCAGCGAAGAGCAGAAAGGTCTGCCACCCAGAGCCCGCAGGCAGCGGAAATAGAGTGCTGGCAGTCCGCTCGCGAGACTGTTTCTCCGAGCGTCGAACATGCGCCCCAGCAGGGGCAGAGGCAGATACAGCGTAAACGCAAACGTACGCTCCGCGGTGGCGATTGTAGCTAGCTTTGTGTGTTTGCAGCTTCCGGTCCTTGTGAACAAGCGCTCCATAGTCATCGTACCCACATAGTACTGATTTGTCTCCACCATGCCGTAGGTCGACCTTCTCCTAGTAGCTCAGACCAGCCAAAGCGTGATCTTTACAGACTTGAATTTCCTTCTAGACAAGCATAGGCCAGGCGTGTCTATGCCCCGCGTGGGATGACAATTGCGCCGTGTGCGCAGGGCAGAAGCTGCACGAATGTATACCATGCATCTTCCCCTGCAACTGGAACTGTTGGGGCACGATGTGGGTGCGATAACGGATCCCCAAGTGACACTAGGAACGGTGTAGGCGAGAGATGCACGTACTTTGCCCAACGGTTTGCCAGATCAAGGACTGTTGACGACGAATTACGCAAAGGAGAGAGCGCAGCACTCGATGCTTCGCGGCCAATGCTGTTAAACCTCTGCAACCCTAGATGCTCGCTAGACCAGAATCATCGCCGGTCTCTAGGACTGTAACACTACTACTCCCGACGTGACAGCGGTAAGCGATGCCTAGGCGGACAGGTTGCGCGAAAGTCTCTCCCACGTTCAGACGGATATAAGGCGAGGTCGGATGTCTTGCGCTTACAGGGCGCGCCCCCTTGTTGCGTGGGCCCGTAACCCTGCACATGTCCGCATGCATGGACGGTCACGTGAACCAGGTCATGCAAGGCTGTTGCGTCTTACATGGGCGTTTGCCGCGCGCAGAGGCTAGCGATCCGCAGATCTCAGCAAAGGCCCTGCTTACGGCACCTCGACGTCAGCGGCCACCACGAACAGCAGTCCAGTGGTTGACCACGCCGCATAGAACGAACATGACGCCCGCAATTGCAGCGAGACTGTCGGTCCTGCTTTCCAGATCCGCATTAGAGGCGGACACAAGCCAGGGGGGTGCCTTTCTTACACCATCCGAAGCCGCCGTCGTGTCGTTTCCTGCGTCTTTGCGGCGCAGCAGCCTCGCACCGTGGCGACGGACGAGTATGAGGTAGCCCGCGTATGACAGCAGCTGATGGGAGATGCGGGACGTGCATTAGATCCGGAGGAGCGTCGGTGCAGCACTCGGGAATGAGTGCCGATTGGGCTGGGCTGGGCTGTGGACAGGACGAGCACGCTGCTGTCCACTGCGTCGGGCCAAAAACGCTCCGCGACCTCAAATTCAACCTGCAAGGGCGCGGAACAATTGTCGATACATATCCTTGGCAACTCTGCCGGTCATGGACAAGCGTAGCAGCCCGCACCTCGAGAGCTAGGGCACATCGCCTCGAGATCTAGGGCATATCGCCTCGGCATTTCCGGGCAACATGTGGTACGCGACCCACCGTCTCATTGCGCCTGCTCGGCACTTGAGTGGCTACACTCGCGCGCAGCTTTCTGGCACTTGCCTGACCTCGACCAAGCGTCGCTGGACGACGCCCAGATTTTTCCGCGTGGATTTTGCTTACGTCTCGCTCGCATGCATATCACAACGACGACCAGACTGCCGCGGGTAATTGGGTCGCCAGCTTTTGAAGGATCGAAGGATGAGAGGATGGCAGCGGAGATGGCCATACCGCGGAGGCGGCACAAGCAAGGAGCGGCAGATGTTTCGGAGATGTGCGAACAGCGCGCGTTGTGCGAGCCCCCTTGGTTCGTCCCCAAGGCCAGGCCGTCGTTCCACGCGTGAACAAAGAGGTTTGTGGACGCTTGTAAAGACGCTTGTGGCGCCAGATGCGAGCCTTTGCTAAATGTACATTTGTGCATCCATTTGTCGCGATTGCTGATGGTCGAGGATTGTGAGCGTTGGAATACTACCCCACAGAATTGTGCACAGGCTTGCCCGCTTCCCAGGAGCACTACGCTCCTACATGAACTGCATTGCTGGTAGCGTGATGCAGGTGCTCTTCGGCCAGTACTACCTTCTAGAAAAGGAAGAACCTGCGACTTACATAGTAGAAATGCTTATGATGCAAGGTAATTGTCGTGCTTGTGCATCACCCATGATTCGTGCGAGCGAGTGTCGCAAGACAAACACAGGATGCTACATTCATAGAAGCGGCGCCGGAAGGGAACAATTCACAGTTGCCCTTGCCGTCCACAGTGACGCAGCAATGACCGCGACGCCCATCCTTATAGCCTCACAAAGGGCGATATGAGCTTGCGTGCAGGGGGTCCCAGCTGCTAGAATCGGTCATCTTATCGAGCCACATACAGCTACTCATGCGTATCCGTTTCGCGAGGATACACTGCCCACAGCACGCCAAGTCTAGCGTGCCACAATTCGAAGGACTGCCGAGCGAAATATCTAGCACGAGCCAGTATAGTGAACGACGACACGTCGGGCGAAGCGTTCGACACGGTGGTGCTCATAGTAATTGCACTAGAGTACAATGATCACGACTGGCGGCTAGACAACTTGGGCTGGGCATACCACTCGCTTTGAGGATTTCAATGCCGAGCGGATAGTTGATTGTAAGCTACGTGCTTGCCCCACTGGCGGATGAATGACGCAGCGCTCATTACAATACAAGGTCTGCCTCAGCACAGTACCATCTGCTTGCAGGCTGGGCCTCCCGCTGTACTTCCAGTGGGCCCTCGACGTTGGCACAACCTCGCACTAGCTGTGCTGGGCACAAGCAACAATGAAACAAAGCAGCTTCCCGGTGTACGAGGTGCGCCGTTATGGTCATCGACGTGACAGCCGCTGACTCGCCAAAAATTCCTGCAGAGTCCCAGCCTTGCAGTAACGTCTGCTCGACTGCAACGTCGCTCGGGGGGCGGAATCGCTAAGCCGGCGTCTATTGCGGCTGTAAAGAGCCTGGCTGTGAACCATGTACAGCGTCGGTATGTGAGGAGCTGCTGGAAGCGGCGCAGCTAGTGCACGTTGGTTGGAACCCTGGCGGGTGGGGTATGGTTCTGCTGGTACCGCGGCTGTCAGTGGCTATTTTGGGAGGCTTACGCCTCGCGCGGGGGTATGACTGGCTCTTCTTGGTCCTGCTTCACGGCATCCTGGGGTCGATCATCTCCCTTGTGCTGAGCTGATCGCTCACACTGATATACGCACTAGCTTATCGAACTATTTTTTCCCTACCGTCGCAGCACGCGTTCATGCAAATGGTGCGACTCGCCAGACTTCCAAGAGCACTAGTCACTCCCCTGATTCCGATGTCTTACCTTGCCATGCTTGTGTCATCCAAGGATCGAGCCCAGACGAGGAAGTAGCTCAGATCGACACCAACGAGACGTCAGCACACACGCTACACTGTCTCGCATGGGCATACGGGGAGGGCACCAGAAGATGTTGTGCTGCCGTCTGGGTGTGGGAATCGTGCGTTTGGGCAGATTGCCAGCGCGCGCATTGTGCTGAGCAAGAGCGTAGCCTATAGCTCCAGTGCGCAGAATACACCTCCTGCTCGGCCCAAGTACGGGCACGACCACAGAGCTCGATGGCGTAATCTGCTACCACCAGAGCGGTGCAACGTCTGGCCCGGCAGAAAGGCTCAACCGCGGGCCCCTCGCTCGCTGATTGCTGCAGAAAGTGCGACAATTTTACAAGCTGCACACAGACCTACCTTGCTGTGCCGCTTTGTCTGCTGCTTCTAAATAGTGCACATCAGACGTTGGAGGGCCTCCTCGCAGACATCACTCATCGTTTCCTGACCGCACAATGGCCGGCACTGCGTGGAACTGGTTCCAAAAAGCAACAGTGATTCTCCTCGAAAAACTACTCTTCACTCACGAAAATATCCGCTACTACCTCTGGCGTATAACCAGCAGCCTCCGCACCCTCACCGCTGTCCGAAGCCAGTTGGCAGAGCTGAAAAAAGACCCAGCCCTCTACAATTCCAGACAGCGAAGATGGACTAGGGATGCAATCGAACGATCAAAAAGTAAGCGCAGACCTCTTGACACTGGATAGCTTTGGCCGGTGAACTGACTCGCACAGCTACGTTGAATGAGGTTGCCCGCTCGCCACAGACCCTGAATGCGGCGAGAGCGGGGAGAATATACTAGATAGCATTCAAGTTCCTCAGCAGCAATTTCAACTCGTCTGATGACATCAACCCTTCCGATTCCTGCCGAGTGAATGTGTCCGTCATGCTCACCGATTCTGCGTTGGGATCTTGGGGATGTGTTTCGGCACACATGTCTTGCCCGAACGACGAAGACTCACTGGAAGATTCTGCCGGGATCGGCTCGCAGTGGACCCAGCTGTTCATCGTATGACTGAACCCATCCGCACCGGGGTTGCTGGAAATATAGCAGCTTCGATTGGCCGGGGTGGCCATAGACATGGCCATTGCCGTGTTGTAGCTCTCGAGGGCTGTGTTGCGTGACGGGCTTGGCCCGCTCCCGATCGAGGTTTCTGTGGTGCGGTTTGTCGCAAACATATCCAAGCTGCCTGCTGCGTCCATGTATGTGCCAGGTCCGTACATGTATGTGCCATGTCCGTATATACACATGCCATGTCTATTCATACACATGCCATGTCTATTCATACACATGTCGTCCCCATACATGTACGAGCTATCTCCAGACATGGCAGGACCACCAGCTCCACACATGTACAAGCTGCCTGCTCCATTCGAACAGGCACTGTCTGCCGTCCATCCGGCCCAATCGCCCGCGCTATACGTGGCCGAGCTGTCTCCTCCGTATGTGATGCCGCTGTCGACGGCTTCGTTGGCAGTTCCGCGCATGAGTGCAGCCTCAAGCCCGGCCACGGTGCTGCCAGCCAAAGGGTACTCTGCAGCCTGCACAGGCCACAGCGTCATACTCGAACCACGGCCATCTGCCGTCCAGCGTTGCTCTTCAGATAAAGCGTCCTGTTGAGGGAAGAAGTCTGTGTTGACGTCGAAATCCGTCTGTGCATACACACCGCTCCACTCTGTTAAGGGCAGCTCGAGCGGCCGCACGGGAGCTGGACATACCATCTCTTCACTGCCTCTTTTTTTCCGTCGTTCAGAGCGCGGTATCATATCATCCCCGGGAACGCCTTTTTCCTGCGCGATTCGTTAGCGTTTCTCTTCCAAGAGTGATGCATTCGACTTGCTGTTCTCAAGCACTCCCGAATCTGCTTCCTAATTTCGTCCCCTGCGGTGGTGCGCGCTTTGACCTCCAGCTTCTTGTCTTCGTGGATACTGCGATACGCAGCAGTCAGCCCGTCTTGCGTCCGTCCTTCTGTCGCCAAGTGGTTGAAGATGCGTGTGCAGTCATCCCACGAGCCTACGTCCATTCTCCTTATGATGTAGAGCAGTAGTTTGTCTTGGTCGCTGAAGCGGGCCATGTTGGTGTCTACGACCAGTAGCTTGGTGTCTTTGAACAGAGATTTAACGCCCTCCACAACGGCGCTGAACTGGTTAATAACGCCCCGCAAGATCCTCTGGCCCGGAATGAGACAGCTAAAGTCCAGCTGGCCTGTGCAGATCGCCCGTCTGCAGCCCATGTGCTGAGCTTGCTTGAGCGGCAGACGCAACGTTGACCTCTAGAACCACGGAAGCGGCGACCATGCGTTGCTGGGCCCAGTCAGGCACTCTTTCATCGAACACGGCCTAAGCAGCACTGCGCCGCATGCTAACACAAACCACTTGGGCTCACTTCTCGAGGAAATAGGAAAGCCGATCCGGCACAACGCTGCGCCGCTTAGCAACACGCGTGGTTTGACGGTTAGCCTTACTATGCTTGTGCTACTCGTGCTGCTCACGTCCCGCTACTCTTGCGGCTACCAGCTCGCCGCCGTGCTACCTTGCGATGTGCAAACGCACTAGGGTCACCTCAAACGAATGGTCTGTGCTGCCCCAGTAGACGCGGCTGTGTCTGCCCGCATTTGCCGTCCTCTTCGATCTGCGCGAGAGTCTCGACCCGCGTCAGTCTCGGGCATTGCCATACGCGAAGTGCCAGCCGGGAGCACCGCAGTCGATGGCGATCGAGCGTTTCGCTGGAATGCAGGATGGGTTGTTGAGCTGCCGTCTGAAATCCCACTTCCATAAACCTCCTTGAGCCAGGCGATATTTGCATGAACATGAGTCCAGCTAGGGGGAGCTGAGCTGAGGAAGGCCTTGTGCTTTTCTGGGTTGAATACCTCCGCCTGGCCTGATTCCATACCTTTAGCAGCTGACTGGAGGAACGAAGTCGGACTAACAAGTGTAAGCCGACACCATTCTCCGCTCTCTAGAAATTTCTTGAGCAGCAGGTACAATCCCCTCCCGATCGTACTTGCCCTTATCGAAGCCCGTCCCCACGGTCTCCTGGTCATTCCAAGCATGGAGCCTTTTCCTCTGGTGCTTCTTGATCTTGCTACGTCCCCGCTCGAAGCTGCACTAAGTCCCTAACCAGCGTTGTGGCAGTCCCAGCCCGTCCCTGTTTGCTAGCGTGACATGAGATGAGTAGGGTTCCTCCTGATGAAACGTGTAACCCAGCTTTCTCTGCCAGCCAAAGATGGCGCAAAGTCGCCTAACATTGCAGAGGACCGTCGCGTGCGTCGCGCAGCAAGCGTTGCCATACGCTACATGAGCTTGGTTCCTTGGTCTGGGTGAAGGCGAAGATGGGCGAGCTTGTGCGGCTGGTTTCGGTTCTAGCGTCTTCGAGTCAGCGTACGGCGACCCACCGCATGCCTTTTCGCGACTCCTGAGTACGAGACAGGTGCGCCTAGTGCGCGCAGTCCGATACCATCGAATCGTTTCTTGAACTAGATCCTTGATGGCGGAGTCGTGACGCGTTTGGTATAGGCGGTTGTGGTGTTGGGAGGGGGAGGGGCAGACGTCGGACACGATACTGCTGTGGGGGCGTACGGTTGCCACGACTCTCCGCGCCGCATTGCCTGACTCAGCGTACAAGTGACACAATCCACACGGGTGAGCGCGTAACAGTACCACACAGCGGTTCTTATCGCAGATTATCTGACCACGTTCGGGGTCACTGCAGTGCGCCTTGACAAAGAGCTACAAGTAGTACAAGTTGACCGCAAGCATGTCATTCATACCAATCTACAAGCCTTTGTGATAACAGCTGTTGCTAGTGGTTGTGCAGCCTCATCTTCCTGGTGTCATCGAGTGGTTGGGGTGGCCAGAGCCCCAATGGGTCAACATCGCGCAGCAACGCGGTAGCCTCAGCGCGTGGCGCCTCACAAGTCGCTTGTCGGACTGGTCGACGCAGAATGTCGTCGACTTAGAGTTCTTACTCGGCTCGAAAAGTCTCTGGACGGTGGACCCTTGCACTGCATAGTGCCAGCAGCATGCACACGGCGTATCAGGGGTTGCAACCGTGCATTCTTCAGGCCACCACACGGCACGACTAGTACGGGCGCGTTCGAGTAACCGAACACAGCCCGTGACTAGCGAATCGCGCGTCTTCTGATTTATCCGCGCCTAACTGCAGAGGACCGAATCATTATTTATCCGCGTTTGCGCCGATTCTTCCTAGGGATTGAAGTCCAGGTGGGTTGGGTTAGTGACGTGAGATGGCATGGCACGAGTCGGTAAGGCCGAGGAGCGTGCCCAGGCCCTAAGAGCCTACCCGTTCCTGCCTGTCCTTTCTCTGCATTCTCTTGGTCTCCGGTCAGACCACTTGCCGAAAGTGATACGGTCGTTTTGGGCTATAGCTAGCTGAGTTTAGCAAGCGGAGCCCGATCTTGCAGTCCTCCACTATAAATCAGCGAAAAGACCATGAGACATTGTTTGCAGCCTACCGTGCATCGAATACGCACTCGATCACAGTATGCAGAAGATGCAGACAGGGCCTTGCAAAGCGGGTGCAGCTACGCCCTCACTTCAGATTGCCGCATCCGACAAGTCGATGCATAGTACCAAGCACAACGATCTCATACTCGCATCATACCACACTCCCGAGAAATTCAACATACTGGCCGCTGCTTCGTTGTGGACATTACTGGCCGGGTTTGTCGTGTTTCCCGGCACCTTTACCTCTCTGCAAAACACTTCCTCGCTTGGCAGCAGCGTGCCGGGGAGAGTGGTCCAACGAGCGATACAGAACGTCCCCTTGCTTGTAATAGCGACCTTCTTTTTTCTTTTGGGCATGGTCGGAGTTGGCTGGCTATGGCAGCAGCGTCGACGACAGTACCTGTGGCTCGCAGATAAACTGTTTCTGTACGTCACGACTGCGTCAATCTGTATACTTCTGCTAGTACGAATGCGCTGACAGAACGAAGCCCCGGGCTCCTGAGTTCGCTTACTGGACTGGCCACAGTCTTGCTCAATGTCTATACGGCGCGAGGCGGTCACTGGTCGCAGCCCGCAATAGGCACATGTTCAGTAATCTGTGGATGTTTGTTGGTGTTCTCGACGCTATACTTGGTTTACAAGCATCTCGTGGTTCCGCGCGAGATTGCAAAGAAGTCACGAGGTGGTATGCAGCAGTCTCGCGAGGAAGCTGCATAAGCGTCTACGTTTGCGGAGAGGCTTCATCTCGCTCGACGAGCCACACGCAGTGCGACGGATAAGTTTGCGAAGGGATATGAAATGGAACAGTTTGCAGTGTACGCGAACACAGAGAGTGCGTTAAGGCGTTGGCGTTCCACGCTATAATGTTACTGCACCTGGATGTAAGAGACTACGGCCGACTGCTAGGTAGTGAGAGCACGAGTCGTCCTCACTAGGTGTCGCAATAAGTAGCGACACGCTTGGCATTTTTAAGATGATGAAACCCTTCTTTATAAAGTAAGGCTCTTACTTAAGGGGAGCAAGTAAGTAGATGCAGAGATTCTACTAGAGTGAGACGGAAACGCCAAGAGTGTCATGCTTTATTGCGGTGGTGTCGTCTTCTACAAGCTGACGTAAGTTAGTAATTCGAGTGCTTACTCAACGTGGCAATCACACCAATTAGTCGGTTGGATATGTGATGAGCAATGACACATGACTAGACTTACCTGCGGTGGAGCCACTCGTGCAACAGGCTATGCTGGGCCTGGCCACTTGTGTAAGCGTAGGACTCACTTGGGGTGTTTGCGCGCTGTAGCTAGCCTGAGACTACACGGACGGCATGGGTTCATATGGAGAGGCTTGGATAGGCTCGGCACGTCTAATGTTGTGTCGCATTCTACTGTGACAATTCTATGGAGTCTAGATCCTGTCCGATAAAGAGGGGGGGCGAGTAAGCGAGGGCGCGGGCAAAAGACGAAAGAAACAGACAGAACGCAGGAGCGGTACTATACTGTACCGAGCCAGCTGCCGACCCAGAACGAGACGAAAAGGTACCCGGTCACTGCCGGAGGGGAGATGGCGGCAGAGGCAAAATGAACTTACGGGGTACACGCTCCAGTGCAGTTGTTGCAGACTACTGTGCCCACCAGCTGTTTTCAGAGAGCTGCACTTGCGGTGCGGCATCTGACTGCTCTTTGTTTCTGCGTTGCTCGTCCACTGCGGCGCCGGCGCGGCATTTCTCACCGCGTATCATATCGGGCGAAGTGTTGGCAGTATTCGTGTTGCTTAGCAGCAGACGATGTTTGTCTTGGACGACGTACGTCTTTGGGAACATCTGGCTCCTCATCAGCGTCAATGAGGAACTCGTTGATCCGATCGTCTGCTGTTTGTTTTCCTATGGCGTTTCGTAGTGCCGTGCGGTTGATCAGACGGCGGCTTCCGTTGTAGTTGATCTGTACTACTGTCCAAGGAAGCCTATTGCCTGCAGTGGCATTGGGATCGCGCGCGACACCCGTAATATCGCCGAAAGAGAAGGAGTCCAATGGCGTACAAGCTTCATTGGCAAATGCGATGTTGCACCTCCGCTCTTTAGGGAGATTGAAGTAGGCATCTTTAGCCGCAAGGCCAACGCGATCCACTCCGACGATCGCAATCCGATTGCTTTGCCCCTTCTTTTCAATCACGAATCGCATGCTTTTGTACAGTATATCAGGCTCCAGCGTCCCTGTCGAAATGCCTCTAAAAGTGATGGGCCTGTAGCCCAGAATCTCTTCACCTCTAGTCGTCTGGCCAGGAGCCCAATGGCAAGTCACGTCCCTCGCATTAGACGATAGAGGGCTGGTAGGCTCGGTGGCGCAGGCATCGGTTTCGATTGCGCGACTTAACGTTATACGTTGCTGCTCTGCAGATCGATGGGTGTCTAGATCGGGAATCTCGAAGGTCCAGCTAGGAGGAAGCTTTAGCTCGGCCATATAGGTTCGGAGGCTCGACTGCAGCGTTTGGAGTTCCCCTCTGGCAGCCGCAGCCTGCTCCAAATCCTCAACAGACGCCTGGGACTGCAGCATAGTCTGCATGAGACACGTTCGCTTTCTGTTGGCCCGGACTAGATGAGGTACGGGAACGCAATGCTCCATAGGGAAGAGATTCTCTTTCACATTCGTCTCGATCATGTCCCGATTTAGCTCTACAAGCTTCGCAACCGCATTCTCGTCGCAACAATCAAGTACCTGTTTTACTAGTGGTTCCATTTCGTTCAGTATGCGCTGCTTTTCTTGGCTCACGGGCTTCTCTTCTGCATCGGCATTCTCGATTGACATTGCGATGTGGCTGATTGTGCTCCCGTAAGCGAGTGGAATACCAGTCGGGGACAACATCGCAAGATTGTGATGTTGGCTAGATCAATGCTTTTGCTCCGACGAGGCCGACTGCACTTAAAGACGACCGCCTGCATAAGCGAGGAGCCTGAAGAGGCCGGGTCGCGTCAGCAACGGGAAAAGGCCCCTCTCTTTACGGCTAGGATCCTGACATGACTACCCTCATCCACAGCTTGTTGCATGGTTGAGTACAAGTAGTGGCTGTCACTAGATTCGTCAAGTCACAGAGTATGTGTACTGTACTCAGATGTGTTGATTTTGTTTAGGTGTCCTAGGCCTACTCGGGTTCAGGCTACGATATAGCACCGTCAGCGATGCCATTCATGTACCAAACGGTGCTTGGCATACGACGCAACGCTTGCTGACGCGAGAACCCGGCGTTGCTACAGCATCAACATCACACCTTCCACCCATGACCACTCGCGAGTACACCACCCATCTTGGTTTCTTTTTGGCGTTTATAATGTAATGGAATATAGCCCTTGATGGACACCCATGAGAAACTCGTCCTCGTCGATGCATTGAAAGGGTTTCGCCTCGTCCTTGTCGTCCGCGCCGATGCGTCCGTACGGGCCCTTACTGCTGGGTCTTATACCTGTCGGCCAAAGCCTGCTAGACGAAGCCTGCGCCAGAGTAAAATCTCCATGGACCAACCCGAGCACTGGCTCGAAGATGCACTCGGCAAAGAGCATCTCTATGTACAGGTCGCGAGGCGCGCAGCCTCCTGCATTCCAGCGATCAAGACCACGAGCCGCTTGGAGCAAAGCCTGCAAACCTTTCGCCGATGATGGTGTCGTGACACTTCCTTCGTATCCGCAGATATGTCGCGCGCGCACTTGCATACCGCCACCGAATCTGACGTCTTCGCGGGTGAAAAGATCTGCGCACGCAGCAGGCAGTGAGATGGACAGCGTTTGTAGCCTAGCGCACGATCTGAGCGTGTCGCAAAGATGTTCCGGGTGGCCTGAAGATCCGGACGGAGCGTGTTGATAGTCCTGTTGCGACTGTGGGCTATACTCAAGTATCCGGAGTGTATCTCGCGATGCTTTCGCCACGGCCATGACACCCTTGCTAGTGACGTGGGAGGTGCACGTAACATGAAACTCTTCCAGGCTGGTTGCCGTGCGAGCAACAACTAACAAGTCGTTGTCAGTGATGGGCATGAAGGTGGTAGCGCCGAAAATCTTTAATCGTCGCAAGTGGCTGAGATCCACTGACGGCAACGGATCAAAACTGATGTCGTTGCCCCTCTCAAGCACATGCTGGAGCATCGGCTCGACGCATTGGAACTCCAGTGACTCCAAGGCCCTGCCTCTACCTGCGATCACAGTCTGCCATGTTTCCGAGTCCAGATACCGGATCGTAGTCCACGGGAGCGACAAAGAGGCAAGCCGCTTGCAGTTGCGCAGCAAATCGGCTATCAGGCGGTTCGTCTCGGCGGTATAGAAACCGTAGAGCCACAGGCGCTTGACTTTGACAGCCAGTTCTGGGAAGTCGCTGAAGACGCTCAGTGTTTGCTTGAGTGAAGCAAGCGGATCGCGATATACTGCGATACCGGTAGGTTTGTCGATGAGCTCGTAGAGAGGATAGCTCGACCGCCGGTTGGAGAGCTCTGCCCATCGCTGTAGAACCATCAGAAGAGCACAGGACTGCTTGCACTCGTGGGTATGCTCACCTCTCCTCCCCTGAAGCGGCTGATGGAAACACTACTGAGGGCGTACTCTATAGCCCACTCGTGCCATTGCCAGCACACTTGGCGTATAGCAGACGTCGCATCCCACCTAAGCATCTCCGGTTGGACGAATCCTTTCACATAGCGTTGCACGCTGGACTTTCTAGAGGCGAGCGGGGCTTGAGCCAGGCCAAAGGTGTACACAGGTCCATCGTTGATGTTACTCTGTACAACCTCCTTCAGAATCGCGGAAACGATCTCGAATGGGAACGCTTTGATGTGCATTGTGAGGAAGTGAGTGAGAAACAGTGAGAGCCTGACAGCAGATGCTTGGTTTATCTATCCATGAATGGCATTGTAGTAGATGCTTGTGGACCATGTACGCACAGATCAAACGGCTGGGTTCCGGTAGCGCAGGAGGCGATTGAATCCGCGCTAGATGCTCTGGCTTCTCAAACGTGCAGATCATCGTCGAAGCGCAACTGGCTTGCATTGTCTACAAGGGTCACATGCATTCGAGCAAGAGCACACTGGTCTGCTTCCTGATCTTGCGCGACGAGGATTCCAAGTGCACCGAGCATGGGCTTTGCCGAAAAAGGCTCGCGCTAACCAATGCTAGCTTTTAGTAAGCCTCCATATGCAAGCACCACGAGTGGTTTGAGCGTTCGTCATGTAGGTTTCTGTCTCAGCAAGGATTCTTGTCAAGACTATCAACGCTAGACCAATTTGAGAGAAGCTTGTCTTGCCGCCAAGCGAGAGCCTATAGCATCTATGAAACTCTGCAGTCGATACAATATGCTGACGCTAGGTGCTACTATGGAGAGAATCGTACTCGCCGTATCACATCAGGGAGCGACGTGAGATGACGCGGCGGTCAGTGAGCTTCGCCCCAGCTGGTCCTACCAACACTAGACTGTTCTGGAGATTTCTGGGACCCAGCTTCGAGGATGGTTATATACGTGAGCTAAACTCTGTAATCTAAGCACACTTCGTGGACCCCGCCTGCAAACAGAAACGATGACCCTTCCGATTGCCAATCTGGAAGCATCAAGCAACGACATATGTACGATATGTTTCTACGACACTGGAGCCGATATGCGATGCTTTCCGACAAGAATCCACGGCTACTTTCCTGCTCAGGTCGAGGGCGATCGTGGAGACGAAATCCAAGGACATGTCCGGTACAGGAGAGCAGTAAGAACAGGGCATGAAACGGCTAGGAGATTTGAACAACTCATCGGCTCTGCGGGCAACAAGAAGACCAAGATTGCCATTTCGCCCCATGGTATTGTTGGAGGTTATCCTTTGGGGTACCACGCATGGGCCACAAAGAGAATCGCCTTCTTCGTCGAGACCAGATTTGACTTCCCGACTTCTCTGACACCGGCGAGCATCGTGTCCTCTACCCAATGGCTGCACTTCGCTGGACCATCATCGAAGGCTGCGCTCCAAAGTCTCTTGGATACTTCTGGCTTGCGCAGTGTCACTATTCTATCGGGAATCTGTTTGTTCTCGTCCAAGGCCATGACCACGGCTACCAAAGACGTGCCGATTATCGACCTCCAACATGGGCAGTGCAACAGAGCTACACTCTACGAGTTGGAGTACATTGCCCGCAGTACTCCGGCCATTGCAGATCTTGCCATCGCCTCCCGATCCGCGGCGGAGCGGACTGATCAGAACGATGGCGACAAAGCCTGCCAGCCGCCCCAGGTTTGCTTAGACATTCCCAGTTTCCATTACTACCAGACGATTGATGATCTATTGCGGTCTGCTCGTTGTGGATTCGCCGAGGCTCTGCATTGGCTCTGTGCTATAGAGAAGCACCATCAGCAGATCTCGCATATTTTCCGTGGTTATCTCCGCGTCGAGCTGCTGCGCCGAGACCCGTCCGTCAAGTCATGCTTCATCAGCGTCACCCCGGGGGGTGAACGAATTCACTCGAGCATCCGCGAGTCGCTCATGATGCATAAGCTTCCGTCACTGCAACAAGCTATCGACGATCTCGGTGCCCACGAACCAGCCTGGACAAGGTTCCTGCAGTTTGTGCCCGACACGGAGAAACCAAAGGATTTCAGATCACTGGGCCATATGTTCTATGTGTACCAGGTGGTACGGCATGCCTTGGGTGAAGCGTCCGGGCACGAGCCAACACAGCCGGACTTGTTAATCAGTGTCGAGGACAGCGCCGAACGCGGGGTGTATTCTCGAGCTCAAAAGCTTCTCAAAAAAGTACGAGACTCTACTTGCTCAGCCTTGCCTGTACTACTAGAGACATACCTCTGTCCGCGTGTTTTCGTCGACAACAACGCACACGGATCGGAGCTGTATTCTCACGACCCGTATCCGGGGCCAGTCTACGAGAAACACAACTCAGAGAGTGGTACACTGTTTCTTAGCAGTTCAAGAACGCCCTTCAAGCTGGACAGTTCCCGTAGTCAAAGCGATGTCGCCCAGGAAACTGATCGGACGCTGTTGAAGCTGGACACCGTGGGGGTAATTGAGAAATTGTATGGTGAGAGATCGGCCACGCTGCTGCGGAAACTGGGTGCAGAGGTAGGATTATGCACTTGAAAAGACTGTTAGGAATAGCTTTGCAAAGCTCTGCTTTAGCAGGATTCTGGACTAGTAGGAGAGGACGCCCTGGGCGCACGAGTATCCTAGTGCGATGCGCAAACTAGCGAAAGAGTGGTCATCGAGACGACCTATCCTGTGCTTTGAACGAGGCAGCTTGTCTTGTTGTGCTGTACATTGGAGGCAACCTGAGTAGTCCTCTTTGACGTGCCAACGTAGTCTTGGAGGGTTTTGAGAACGACGACTTCGATGTATTTAGTCTTGCTGCCAAAGGTAGGGAAACGCAAGTTACACACTGCTCCTTTCTGTTGTTGTTGTGTTTCACGCCACTCGGCAACTCGGATGGCTTTGAACGGCGGTAATTGGTTGGAGCTTGGGCCAACACGCAGCACCGCTAGGTCCCGTTCAGGGATATCCACCAACTTAGTCAGTACCGAGGTCCTGCAGCATCCCGTGTGGTTTTACAGCATCCCATGTGGCCTTGCAGCATCCCATGCGGTCTCTCCATATACTGCAGTGACTCTCAACGATCAACGCTTCTTATGCCGCGGTGATCAGCAAGAGCTTGTAGTGCTCAGCGCGAGCCACGCTCGACCAGTTTGCTGCGCGGATCGTCAGCTTTGCGGGCGATGTCGAGCTTTCGCCAGTGTGTCGCAAGCGTGGGCGATGCAAAGATCATGCGCATCTAGGTGGTGTTTCCGGATATCCACCCGACTACCAAGTTTGCACTAGAGTGTCGTCCATTGAACAAGGCTGTTTGCGAGGTGGCTTCCCGGCCTGCCGTCCGGGCCTACAGTTTGAGCGAGGTATAGCAACCTGCACACAAATCGCTACACCCATCGCTTGCTAGCAGCAGCGGAGATGCGAGAAGAGAATGCAGAGTCAGAGTAACAGTGAAGCCGTCGTTGTAGGGGCTCAGCCCCACTCTCGCTCTCGCTCTCGCTCGTTGTCTTCGTGGCACAAGACCACTCGCTAGAACCAACGCTGACACTCGCTCAGCGCTAGAAAAAGAGCCATCTGAGATGTCTGGACTGCTAAGTATAGGAGCAGGAGCACAGATTCGGGCGCGTAAGCCAGCAGCTGCTCTTGGCTCTCATGGAACCAGACTTGTGTGCGCACCGAAAGCAACTGCACGGCAGACGCATCGAGCTGATACTACAAGCGGCTGAGGTACTTATATGGCTGGCAAACTCACCGCCGATGCATCTCACTTTCCATTCACCCTCGCTTGTCCCGATTGTACCAACACCTCGCTATAGTTCTGTAGCGTCCCATCATGTTTCCCGTTTTCCGCACTCTCGTCGCGCTTGCAGTGGTCGGAGCGGCTCGAGGCCAACCTCACAGTGGCAGCGCCACCACCAGCGACTGCGTTTCAACCCCGGCTGCCCAGCCGGTTGCCACGCCAGACGTCCAGCTCTCCAACGATCTCTTCCTCGCTTCGACGGCCGTCAAGCGCTTTCAACGGCTACTCGTCCAGGGCGGTAGTCTTCTGACGGGCGAGGCTTTGCGCAAGCTGATCGTCTTTGACTTCAACGGCGCTGAGCCCGCCAATGGCGCGCTGGGCGGTGCGATCAAGTCGGCTGTCTGTATCACATGAGATCTCGTTTGCTGTGCAAGCTGACTGACTACCCACAGACCATAGAGACCTTTCCCTTGGTCACTGATCTCGACATCAGCATGACACTCGCCTTCCTTGAGCCCTGCGGAATCAACACGCCGCATATCCACCCGAGGGCGACTGAGTTTCTGGTACTGGTTGAAGGATCGAACCTCCGATTTGGCAGCTTTCTCGAGAATGGCGTAGTTGCACCGGGGCAGAACCCGGAGGTCGCCGGCACGCTGAACAGATACCAGGCCACGGCCTTCCCGTCGGGCAGCATCCACTACCAGTTCAACGACGGGTGCCAGCAGGCTGTCTTTGTGGCGGGCTTCAACTCAGGCAACCCAGGCACAAGCTCGGTAGCGCAGGGTTTCTTCAGCCTCAACGCAGAGGTGGTGAACGCTACGCTCGGTCCCGCGGTGTCTTTTGCTGGTGGCGGCTTGGAAGAGCTGCGGGAGCTGATTCCTGAAAGCCTCGCGCAGGACGTACGCAGCTGCTTGGCCAGATGCAGGCTGTAGACCGGTAGGGTTTGGGGCAGGCGACGATGAGCTGGGAGTTTGGCGTTTTCTCTGATTCTCACTGTTTGCAAGTCCAAGCAAGGGCTTAGCGTTCCGTACAACCTTAATGCAAACCTATGCCATTGATACACCCGTCATATGATAGCCACCGTTCTAATTACTGTCTGTAATATGCCCACGAAACGGGGAGAGGACACCGTGCAGCTGGCGTCCCGTTCATCGCGCCTGCATTGCCTGCATGCGCCTCACTTGATCTGACTTGTATGCCTAACAAGCACATTGAATAGACTTAATTAATATCCCCCCCTATGCACAGGAAAACATGGTGGGCAGGAAAATTTCTACTATCGAGGTCTATAATTTCTCCATCTCACGGTAAACTGCCTTCTTGCTACGACACATTGTTTTTTGACCCATTCTCTCCAGACTTCCACCACGCAGATTGAAAATTACGCGCCTATGTTGTGATGTCGATCGTTTGTTACAGAGCTCTTCAGAATCGCAACAGCTTTGCACCTCTGCTACCACATAAGATTGTGTAGGATGATGCAGCTCCGAGGGCCTACGCTGTAGCTGAGGATGCAAGAAGATAGCTCTAAGCTTTGGAGAACCTGAGACTCAGTTGTCGTGCTATCCGAGTTAATCCGCCGCGGCACGCTGGAGCGAGCGCACGCATACTGATTGTAGCGAGCTTATGTAAACGGATCGTAGCACACTAGCTGGTGTACTGTAACTTACGCTAGTCCGAATGCAACACCAAGCATGGCGCGCTTCTCGAAGCATCTATAGACAAAGGGCTATTTTTAGCCCTGGAGGTTGACTGCTCTGCTGCCAGGTATCGCTGGTGCTGCACGGCACAACCACGGCCGTGGAGATGGACCGAGCCAGCAAGGCACTTGCAGAGGCACCTCCTAGTGACGGTAGGACCTGGGCTGCTCGATCCGATTCCAGCGGTGTCGCCCTCACCACGCTATACAATAGACATCATGGGCGACCGTCCAAGTAAGAGACAGCTCAGCGACAGCAATACCTTACTGCAGAGGAGGAGAAAGCCCTTCTAGCGTTTCTACTTCTAATGTCTAGTTTTGGGCAGCCCGTCCGCATCAAGTATATACCAACGCTAGCCTTCAGCATCGCCCGACGTCGATCCCCCACGCGTAGACTGATAAAGCCCCCCGGGAAGAACTGGGCTCAAGCCTTCGGGAAACGCCATCTCGAACTCAAAGCGAAAAGAGTCAGATTAATCGACTGGAAGCGCCATGAGATACACATATACGATAAGGTCACGGAGTGGTTCGGTGTCATCGGCAAGGTATTGCAGGATCCGGCTATTCGGCCAAAGAACGTGTATAACATGGACGAGACAGGAGTCATGCTAAGAATGCTTGGCTCTGTCAAGGTTCTCGTAGGTAGGGATGACCAACGAGGGTATAGAGGCGCTGGTGTTAAGCGGACAATGGTCACCGCTATAGAGTGCGTCAGTGCTGACGGTAGGTCGTTGCACCCTCTTATCATCTGGCCAGCTGCGACTCACCGAAGCAACTGGACCACCCATCCCACCCCTGGCTGGCACTATGGCTTCTCCGAAAACAGATATAATGACTCCAAGATCAGCTTAGAGTGGCTCACTCGTGTGTTCGATCCCCAGACCAAAGAAACAGCTGACGGCAAACCGCGGGTACTAATCTCCGATGGCTTTGGAACCCACGAAACGCTTGAGGTACTCGAGTTTTGCTTCGCAAACAACATCAACCTTTGTCGGCTGCCCTCACACACTGCAGCGTGGCCATCGTCCCGTAGTACGGTTGAGTACGGTACGACTGTACGACGTAGGCAAGCCGTACGTACAAGGCCTCTCATTGGCCCGTACCGTAGTCGTAGGTGGTGAGGGTGAAGGAGTCGTACTACGACTGTACGGCTTGGCGCTGTCAGGGGTGCTTATAGAGGATAAACATTCACTTCTTACCCCTAAACTAGACTCTTTTAGGTAAGTACGGTTCGTATGTGGTCTGTGCACTCGTACTACGACTACGGGTCGTATTTGGTGACCCGTAGCGTTATACCGTACGTACCTCTATTCACTCTGGGCCGTACGTACCCCTGACAACCCCCAATCGTACCGTATTACGAAACGACGGAAACGCTGCACACACTTCGCACAAGCTCCAACCATGTGACGTCTCCGTCTTTGCACCCTTGAAGACAGCATACCGCGATCAAGTTGAACGGCTGAATCGCGGTGGTGTGGACACCATCGGCAAAGAGCACTTCACGTACCTTTACAACCCAGCGAGGGACAGAGCTATAACCGCAAGGAACATTCGCGCCGGATGGGCTGCTGCTGGATTGTTTCCTCTCAACCCTGACAGGGTACTTCGTGACATGCCGCCCGCAGAGCATACCAGTCCTGGTGTTGATGTAGCAGCGACATCCTCTCAGAACGAGGTTCCGCCAACGCCCATAACGCCTGTGACGCCGGTAACTGTAGAGGCCCTGACGTCGCTGCACGACCTCATCAGCTGCGTCTGATGATGCAAGCAGGCAACGGCTGCAGAGACGTGTCCAGAAGCTTGCAAGCGCCGCCAAAATATCCCTTGCTAAACAAAGTCTCCTTCAGGACCACAATCGACTGTTGTATACGATCAACAACGAAGCTAAGACGCGACAGACGACACGGTCGCTGGTGATCGGTACGGCGAAGGTGATGAGCTACGAGGACCTTGACAAGGCTCGTGCCGCACGCGCAGCCAAGGACAAGGCTCTCGCGGATAAGGGCAAGGGAAAGCGCGGTCGTAAGCGTAAGGAGTCTGCGCGAGATGCAGAAGGCGATATCGAGGGCGATGCGCAAGAGGTCGGTCCGTCGGCACCTGTTGAGAAAAGCAGTAGGGAGAAGAAAGCGAGACTTCAGGGGCCGGATCCGATTGCGAAACCATGGAGGGCATCCGTGGCGGTGATGTATTAGCTAGGAGAAGAAGCTGTAAGCGCTTCATTACGCGAGGCGCGGCGGGTTAATAAGCAGAATGTGATTGGGTGAGCGTGCTCCGTCATGCCCCTTCCAAAACTGAGAAGGCCACAACAAGCTAACGTTAATCAATGCTGGACATCACACGTGCCCCTTTATTTCGCTATGCTTGGCGCGGTCAAGGATCGCACAAGAACGCCCTTTACATGCTAACTCAACTTAATTTCAGCTCTTGCCCGCTGCGTAGCGTCTCTCAGGAAAGGTGCACAATGTGAGGATCCTTGTAGACGAGGTCCTTGGAAAGTGTGGTTATCGGTCAAGCTGGGAAGCAGAGGCGGGTTACGGGCCAATCAGAGGACGCCTTCTTGACCAGTGATTTAGACAGTTGATGTAGCCATGTAAGCGTTTCGACCACATGTCCCGAAGTTATTCCAAAGAAAGTCCGTTGAATTACTTGTGGCGGCATCGCCTTCTTACGAACATACGCTATATTAACGACAGCAGTAGCAGTGCCTCAACCAAGAGTAATAGATAAACAATAACGACAATCAAGTTTTTGCTTTTTACGAGAAGCTCTCGGCTTCATTATTCCTGTTATTATCTTGTCACTCCAATGACCTTCAAGCCCTGTTTTCTTTCTCTTGCTAGAATCTGTTCTCTGAACAGTTCGCCGCGATAACAGTCCGAGATGTCTATACATTCCAGTGTCGGAATAATATTACAAACTAGTAGAGTTTCGTCAGACTCGTATTCTCGCTGAAACTCATACTGCAGTCGGAGAAGACGGATTGCGCTCTGATGTTTAGGTAGGAGGCTTTCCACCCATCCTTCCATGACCGACGACGCCTCAAAGCTGAACGCGTTCAAAGAGTATAGTTGGAGATTCGTTTCGCTATGTATTTGTCGAGACACGCGATGAAGTTTGCTTAGACGCTTGCTAATCAATGGGCCTTGGGCTTCCCAAGCTCTATGAACGTATTGGTCGGCGCCACGAGGTTTGATGTCGATGCGGTGGCCTTGTTGAACATACTCCCAAATTTGATTGCGAATCTCTGCTGGTAATTGAAGAAGAGGTGTTCTGGTGTTGTGGCTGTATCTGCTACTGCGTTAACCCTGTGTGTTCCCGTTGTCTTGCAACTAAGTCCTACCGTTTCTGACAATCCTTTTCCGTCAGCGCATGACCCGGTAACAACACCCTCTGGAGGACTGAAAGCATTTCTGTAGTCTCTTCGTGACACCACCGCTGCAGCTCAAATTCGTAACGCGCTAGGATAGACACATGCACTCAAAATTATCATGAGCACAACACTGTCAGTTGACAGTAGAGAAGAATTTTCGGGTGTGATGATGCCGATGTGCCAAGCAGGCAGCAGTCAATCCAGATTAAGAAATCCCTAGCGACTACTAGTAGCCAATGGACAAGCACCGGCGCCCCGCACCCTCTCAGTGTAAGTGCCACAGCCTCTAACAAAATTGTTGCGATGGATTTAGCAACCGCATGAGCAAATATTTCATGTAAGCGCGCTACAGTAATATGTAATGCAGCTCGCTTAAGAAGCCCTACTGCGCCCTGAAATTCTTCTTCAGACACCGGATGACAAATGTAAGTTACGAAGAATGCTTATGTCAGTCGTATGAAACGATCCGAAAGCGGTATTAGCCTTGCTTGGAAGTACCGACCAGGGTTGTGACATTGCATAACCTTGCGCTCCACAGCAGCCACAAGGCTGGTATGACTCTCTTGCTTCAGGTCAAGATTTTCAGCACTGAATAAGACATCTTGGTTCGCATCTTGGGCCACAAAAGCCAAACGATGCTACTAAATTGAAGGCATACTGCTTTGCCGTTTGGTACGCCGCTTGGTGTATTTGGCGTGGTGGCGACCACACAGTCGTACTTTATTATAGAAGAATAGTCACAATAGCTCGTAAGATACTCTATTATATTACCTACTATTGATATATGTAAGCCTTAAGTGTACCCAGAGTAAGAGTTGCTCGAGGTCGAAGTACCTCGCTTATTTTCCGGTGTAGGGGTTTTTCCTAGCCTGGGGGATAGACATTACTGTACATGCTATCTCGCAGCTCTCTCAAGCGAGTGACCAGTTTGTCTTCCCTGGCATCATCCGCTCCAGTCAGCCTACTCTGTGAAAGCACCTTGACAGCACAGCGTGAGGTCGCAACTCTGAATGGCGAACCATCTGCTGTCTTAGAACCAGGCAACACGGTGCAGAGCTCCTCACGCTTCTCTTCAGGCCTCGGGGAGGCCGAGAAGATGGGTCGCTACAACAAGAGCAGCCTCGCTGCACCCGAAAGGTGCTGTTGAAGCCACTCTTGGCTCTGAACGGAGCTGAATCAAGGTCAACAGCGCCGCCGATGCACGGGGGATCTCTGCGCAGCTGGCTACTCGCCAACGAGCTATTTTGGGCTTCGACAAGACCGGCACACCAGTCAGCGAGTGGATGGTGCTGTTTTGGTCTTTCTATCCATGTCAGAACTGGACCGGGCGTCTTGATACGTACAAATCAGCTTTCGGGCCCATTGTAGCCGTTCTGCTCACGCTGGGAATGCTACATAAGTCAGATCGTGAAATGCAGACAATCACATTCGCGCTCCAAGCGTCTCCAGCACCAGTTCTCTTCGGCTGAGTTCTATCCACCAACAAGTCATGCAGACCACTAAAGAAGCGGTCCCAGACTGCGACATTTCTGACCTCGATCTAGAACAGGTAAGCAGTGACTGTCCGAGCGCGAGTCCGTAGCCCCACCAACTTACAGCAACAAGACATGCGACGCATCAGAGACAGACTCCGAGTCTGGTCTTGAGTATGCACTCTCCAGGTCTCCATCCAACTCCAGCTCCGAGAACGTGTCGGACTCGGATGATCACTCGGATTCGGCATCTTCTTACAGCGAGAGCTCTGACGCATCTGATACGTCTTATGAGTCTGACAGCAGCAGCGGGGTTATCAGTGCAGAAGAGGCTAGCGATGCCTCCGATTCCGACGACTATGGCAACGACATATCGCTCTGGGACACGCAGCCTCGATGCACGTGCCCATGTGCTGTGCACGCGCCTGAGATGAGAGCAATGGTCACTGCATCTGAGGTGCCATATTGGCGATGAGCTGGAGACGAGCAACGCCATTGCTACAAGGCATTCCAAGTATAGTTCTTGAGCTGAGCAGCGGCAATCCAGGGGACGGTAGGCAGGGTCTATAGCATACGTACTGCAGTTATACAAATTCATGAGGATTGGGACCACGCATTCTTGTTCGCCCTGTGATTCAAAGTCTGGGAAAGCTGACCTCTAACGTAGGATTAAAAGCAGTCGCGATTATGAGCGCGCATTTGAGTCATCCAAAAGACATTGGTGACGGAAAGACTTGAGCGCCGAGTCCTAACTGACGTTAGTTAAGTTAGACGGCTCAGCACCCGTCATGCAAAAGCGCGGAGAAATGCAAGATTCTGTCTATGGTTGCATTTCGTATCACGACAGAGGTATATGGAAGCAAGCGATTCTAAGATTACAGAACAGGTCGAAGGAACACACCCCTCGTCCTCCAGCCAACTGGCAGCCTCTACATCTGCCTGTGGCGCCTTGGGCTTCTTCGCAGCCCAATGCGCTGCTTCTCTGAGCCCCACTTGGCCAGTCCTGCTCTTTTGGCTGGACCCACGAGGCCCGTGGACGGTAACTTTTGGGTGCGTTCCACACAGACGGCTACTCCAAGCTCCCCGACGCCTGGAGCAGCAGCATTCGTGTCACTGGCTGTAGAACGCTCATACTCTGTGAGATGTGCCGTGGTCTCGTTCGGACCGCCATTAGAGACCGCCATTAGCTCGCTAACCAAGCCATCAGACTCAGAGCTTCCAGCAAAGTCTGGTACTTGCGTATGCGCACGCCCATGTTCCGGGGTGCAGTTTGTGTGAGCGCGGCGGACCAGATCGTTGTCTCCGCACAAGCAAGCTCCAACACTAGCAGGGAGGGTGTTTCGCATCTTGTGCACAGCTCCACGCAAGAGCAGTAGATCCTTCTGATGCATCCATAGACGGTGGTCGATATCGTAGAGCCTAGAGTCCAGGAATCCGAGTAGGTCCGTGGCTTCATGCACGCGCACTTTCGCTTGCGTGTTGTCCTCGGACTGATCCATCTGGTTTTGTGAGCCAATGACACAGCCGGCACAGCGAGGGACTCACCTTAACCTGCGTGACTTGCGCTGACGTTGCCTATTCGATCGGGTTGCATACGGTGACTAGCCGTATGGAGCGTGTGCTGACAATAGTGCTTGAAAGCAACGGGCAGCGAGAAGGATACAGAGGCGGTTGGTTTTCCTCCAAGGTTTCCTTTTGTATTACCTAGCAGTGAAACCACAAGACGTGGCGTGCTGTACTCAAAGGCCAATTCCGTCTCTCCTCCTCGAACTCAAGGTGGGTCTGCTGTGTACTGTCGCGGAGCCCGGATAGGCTCAAATCTATCTATAGCTGACCTCAGTAGCTTCATTAGTCTGCCAAAACGGCTCGCTGTGTCAGTAAGACGAGCCGTGGGTCAAACCCAATAATCCGCCATGCTAACATTATATCACGCTCTGATTGGTTCTGCTTGTGTAAGCTAGAAGTCGCACTACGAACTGTTCAAGCCGATCCTACTGTGCTTGCTGACGCACTGCTCTCTGTCGAAGTCAGATAGGACATGGCTCGGAGTCGTGCATTCTGCATCAACAATATAAGCCCTCGTAGACGCAGGCAGACGTTCAACCGGTAGCGCACATCGCTAGCTCACTTCTGGTTTCTCACGAGATAGTAGCCATCGGCAGTTGCTCGAATTGCAGCTTCAGCGCTATCACCGGAACGCTGACTTGGAAATACCAAACGCAAGGGACCAACGGAGTCGGGGACTTTTGCGCCGAGCAGAGTATCTAACGAGACTGTTGGTAGTGAACCCTTAAGCTGTTCAAGCGCAACGCCGGCCCCGATGACTGACGGTACGAGACTGAAACGGTTCACTCTCTTCGTCAACGACGACGACGACGACGACACCGAGATCAGCACCAGCACCAACACCAACACCAACAAAACCGATAACAACAAAACCGATAACAACAAAACCGATAACAACAAAACCGATAACAACAAAACCGATAACAACAAAACCGATAACAACAACGGTAACAACTCTGAGCCACTGCCGTTAGTCAACGGCCACGAAGATCCCCTGCCTCTGAGGCCCGCCGATACCACTGCAAATACCGAACCGGTCAGGAGCCGCAAAGTACAGGCAGATCAGACAGCTGTTCAGGCTCCCTCGCTCGACAACCGTTCGAACGTCGAGTCGCAGGTGCAGCTCGATATTCCCATCACGTCTGTATCACGGTGGACCAAATACAAACTCATGCACACGCGCAATCTTGGTGGACCGGTCTTCGCCGTCGTCGAGCGGCTGGCTGAGAAGGATGACTACCTGATCAGAAAACTGGCAGTCGCGGAAGCCGAGATCTCGTTGTTCCGCAAGCGCCGGCTATCCCACAAAAACCTCTGCCAAACGCTTGAAGTCTTAGAAGATAGCGGAGAGTTTTACTGTGTGATGGAACCGGTGGTCGTTACTCTTCGGCATGTTCGTCGCTGCCCCCAGTATCCAAGCGAGGAGAATTTAGCTGCCATCGCGAGGCAGGTGGGGTTGCTCCACACACACAGCTCTCGCCAGCCGCTAACTTGACCAGATGCTTGTTGGGATCTCTTACCTGAGCGCAGAGAACCTTTTCCACACTCTCTTGAACATCGACAACGTCGTCATTAACTCTGACGGTGTGGTCAAGATCAGTAAGCGAGACCCCAGTACAACGACATGAGCGCCGTGCTGACGCCAACAGCAAAGCTAGAATACTGCAAACACGATAGAAGCTGCTCCCGAAAGTATACAGAGTCTTTCGGCCGCATTACCATGATGCTCATGGACAGGTTCGCCCGCGAGGATAACCACATCGCTGTGTGCCAGCCGCACGAGTGGGAGGAGGAGGCAGTGGACTTTCTTTCTTCAACGAAGACGTGGACGTCAGACGAGCTCCTGAAGGTATGGCCTCTGGAGCTATAATGCAGACACAGGCTGATGTGACCGTAGCACGACTTCATACCGCAGGAGTCGAAGCTGAATCTGAATAAGCTTAAACTGCACGTGCTGTACGTTCAGGGAAGCGCAGACATGCGCTGATGGCAACTGCTAAGTGCATCTACCGTCTAGCCGAGGAGGTACGACGCTGGCCTACGATGACAGATCACCGGTTCAGGAGCACTGTTTTGGTTCTTTCCCTTTCTTTTTGGAGGGTCGATGACGTTGTAGTTCTGGAACTGCAAGTGATTGCTGCTTTGCACGTTGAGAATGCAGGGAAGCCAACTTCGGCCCATAGCTTAGACAATAAGATCTGACGAGAGTATGATGATTGCGATCTTTCTCATTTGAGGAGTGCCTTTGCGAATGAGATGGTGGTGTATTGCGGGAGTCGTGAGTGGCTCGTCGCTCGCTCTGCGTCATCGCAGTACTAGTGGATGGCAACCAAAACATAGAATCGCGCACACCGCAGTGAGTCGATCGTCGAGGAATGTATAACGTGACCGCACCTTAGCGTCTTCGTTGCTTTCACAACTCACACCATGGCCGCCAACATCCGAAGATGCAAGGGCGACGCGTAAGCGACATCATTCGCGGTTACGGCTTGAAGGTATAGACGAGGGCGGAGTGATGGTTCAAAGATAGCAGAGCAGCTGTTGAGCAACGGAAAATCATGTGCCGGCATATGTGTGTTATTTGTGTTATGCGTGGGTGTATGTGGACTAAACGCGGAGGAACAGACTAGGATCTCACAACTCCTCCCACAATGTGACATACACCCGGTTATCCCCCTCCGAGCTCGTCGCATAATCATAGCACTCTTCAGGCGTGATCCCTCTTCCTTCGCTATTCGAGGAGAAGCACTTGTGCTCGCTATGCAACCGTCGCAGCACGGCTTCGACTTGCTGACTACTGTTGCATCTTGTACCCTCGCACTCTTTATACTTCCCCTCAAGGCCTAACCAGACAGTGACCTCTGCGGCATTCGAGCTTTCGGCATGCGCATCTTCCTGAGAGCTCTTGCCACTTCCGTGACTCTCAGCACTTTCCAGATCAGAGGCAGTGCGAGGTTGCTTGCGTGACGAGAATCGGCCGTTGTCATCGGGGTTCGGAGAAGCGCTAACGTCGTCTCTTGCGTTGCTACCATCTCCTGCAGGAGCGTCTGGCATATCAACGTTACTGCTCTGTTCAGCACTTTCTAGGTCCAAGACAATGCGAGGTCGCTTCCGCGGCGAGAATCGGCCGCTGTTATCGACATCGACGAGCTGCAAGGCCGAGGAAGGTACGGGGGGCGCAGGAGGGCTATACGAGACAGAATGCCTTCTCACGAGATTCCTCTTCCTTGTGACCGTACTCACGGTACTCAATGCTGGTCTCGAATCGTCTGTCAACTCCCGAGCTATGAAAAGATTGCCCTCTTGTGGAATCTCTGTTGATTCGGCATCGGGGTTCGGAGAAGCGTCAACATCGGCTCCTCTTGCGTTGCTACCGTGTCCTGCAGGGGCGTCTGACATACCAATATCACTGCTTCTTTCTCTGGCCCTGGCGTCATCAGCCCCACCGTCTCCTGCAGGAGCGTCTGACATATCAACGTCACCGTTCGGCTCTCTGGTACTGGCAGCGTCAATGCCGTCGCTTGGTTCGGAAGCAGCAGGGGTTGCACTCTCGATCTTCCAGAGCGGGAAGAAGGCATGATGGACTGATCTTCGGACAAAGAGCGACGTCACTGAGTCCGCGCAGCTGTTGATGGGCTGAGAGAGAGTCTTGAGGAACAGGTGTTGCTTGTCTCGATCGTAAGCGTTCTCGTAACACCGGCCTTGGCGTCTGGCGACCGGCTCGCCAGACCCATCGGTAAGCATCTGCGGCTCGTGGCGCGGAGCTGGTAAATGGCGACTCTTCGTTTCATAGAGCTTTGCCGCATCCGTCAAGAGCTGTTGCAAAAGTGCTTCCTCGCCGTGCCACACTTGCGTGTCTAAAAGCACCTGCCGAGCCTTCTCTTCGAAAGGCTTTGTTTGCCTCAGTCGCTGGACCTCGGGCGATTCGAACCCCAGGGTGTGGGCAAGTTGGGCGAACAGATGCCAGACAACAGGATCTGGAGGCCTCGCTGAAGGCGTCCGCCGCGCCCGCTGTTTGAGCGGACAGTCGTTGACCAGACTCCATGATTCTCTCATGGCGAAGAGATAGAGCTGCTGAAAGCCGGCCTCAAACTGATCGCCCACATCACCGGCTACCTCTTGTGTCGCGTCGTCTGTGAGCTGCATGGTAACTTTGCCATCGCGTCGCGCGAGAAACGCCAATTCTGCCAGGTCGCGTAATGTCCGCCGGCCCTGTCTCCTTCTACTCTTTGCGGGACTCAGCAATCGGCAGACCGCCATAGCAGGGCCTCTTATGTATTTGAAGTCTTGCTGGAGGCTTCCTAGCGTGGGTATCAGGTGCTTGATCTCGCGGAGCCTTGTCCAAATCTCTTGCCGGGTGGCATCGTCAACTGCGCAAAAGATACGTCTCTCGTGCAGGAGTCCTTGTAGATGCCCCCGGTCCTTGAGCGATGCGCCAGGACATCGGGATTGTACATGCGCCACGGTTTCTCTGTCGAGCGCATCCCACAACCGTCTTTGCCTGCCGCAGATGCGGTTAAAGGTGGCAAATATGCGGGTGATGTAGTGCAAGAATTCCTATGCCGTGAAGTCAGACGTGCCGGCTACAGCGGAAGCGTACGCTACTCACCTCGTCGCTCCGCGTGGCGATGATCTTGTGCCAAACAGTGATATTGAGGTCTTCCAAGAGCGCAGGGATACGTATCAACTTGCGCAGCGCAGCATTGTACTCTGTGTGCGCGAAGATGCGGCCTAGAATGTCTCTCTTGCAGTCCGTCAGCCACGACCACCAGTGCTGTCTGGAATAGTCGTCTGAGGCTTCGTACTCGACTATCTTGCGGAATACCAGTCCATCAGAGAACAGTTGACTGCTCGAGTAGTCTTCGACAAGCGACCTTCTCGCCTGCGTGCTCAGACCTGCGTATGTTTTGTGTTGAGAGATCCGCGCATTAGAACAACGGGCAGCGGGGGGCGTACCTTCTGAGTACAGCATGACTGTCCACCACCTGTCCTGGCCTTGCAGACAAGCCGAGAGCTTAGCAGCCTCAATGCGGTGCTTGCCATGGAGGCATTGGAGCCGGAACCCTTCGGGAAACGTCAAGCGGGGCGGGTCGCCCTGAGAACTGTTCAGAAGTTGTACAAGCGACAGACCGGAAAGGTGGATAGCGCTCAGGAGATCGTCTTTTCCGACAATCGCAGGTATACAGTGCTCGTGCTTTAGTCGCTTTACTCCTTCATCACAGTACACGCCCATCAACCTCTCCACATTACCTCGGTCAAGATCACGGGGACTGTGCTCCGAGAAGTAGAGGAAGTCAAGTGGCACCCTTACTCTCCCGCGAAAATGGCTCGATTTTTGTCTCTCAATGTCTTTTTCCGCTTCGTTGACTTGCGCTTGGCTCATGCTTTGGGGACAGGCCATTGCGAAGCTGTGCACGCGTAGGCCGCGAGACGTGTACCACCGCTAGATGAGGGGATACGCTACGTAAGTTGCTCCCTATGTACCAGGGCCTCTCGTCTTACGTGTGCGAAGGTGTGGGGACACACGGCTGCCATTCTCGACCGCAACTAATACGATCCACACACCCTGTATGTGGGCTATCTTTAGACGACCGAAACAGCCAGCAAGTGCTGACCACCTTTGGCAAACTCTCACTGTTGATGGGCGATGAATAATGGTGAGCCCGCTGCGAGGCCACAGCCCGCACGTGCTTATGGTTTTGAATAGCCGACAGCGACTGCAGCGGTCCCAGTAGTCTCTGCTGCGCTTCACTAGGTTGTCGTGACGTAATGATCGCACTTTTCTCATGGATGAGTGTCAAGGGGCACACAATCCGCATAGTGTAATTTTGCACGGCCATGAGTCTAATTAGAAGCGTTGCTGGGAAATTTCTCATAACAGTTTGGTAGGCTGCACCTGTACGCGTCCAGCACTTGCCATACGGGAACTCGATCTCCCTTCAGTGCTTGCTCCAGATCTTCTGGAGCGCTTCGACAGTGTCTATCTTGAATCTTTCAAGATCGTGCACGTGCGACGAATGTGTCGTGTTCGACAACCCTTTGATCGCATTCTCCTGTCGCGCGAGATCCGACAGTAGCATTGCCTGCAGCTCCAGCACTCCTCTCATCTCGCTAGCGTCACTGTCGATCTCCGCCACTGCCCTGCCCGTCTGTAGAGGAGGCGCCATGACGAGGCTCTGGGGCAAGGCGAGCTTCGTCGACTCGGCACGTGCTGTTGGTGATAGAGTCTGGCACAACCAGCTTTAGAAGTTGGGGGGCTGGCACTTGAGTGTTGGTGTGATCTTTGAGCGCTTAACCAAGCTATGTTCCGCACTGCAGAGAGCTTATTATACTTTGCCAAGACGCCCTCAAGTCAAGTTCGGGCTGTAGTGTTGCTATTGTGAGATCCTGGGTCGTCTGTCACTACACCACGTGTGTAATCCTCCTAGCGTTCTTCGTAGCGAGCCGTCCACACAGCGAAACAGTTCTAACCCCGGAGGATTCTTGAGGTCTTGTAGGTGACACTGCCGACTGCGGGACCGATCCGCTACCTTGGTTAAGTTACATGGCATTCTATGCATGGTACCATGTGTCCTGCCGCACTCACCCATACTAGGGTCGCCTAACTCCAAACTTACCACAGACCTAGGCTCGTTCGGGGAGCTTGTAGACGTAGCGTAACGTACACACAGTCCACCGTTCATCGACAGCATCGCATCTCCGCACTACCCTCCCAGCGCCGGAACTGGGCTCTGTTGATTTGGGCCAGCTGACATGGCGAAGCGCATCAGTGCGGAGGCTCGATTGGGCTTCGTCTTCTGGAAACTTGACTCGCCCACTCTTCACACCACTGCTACCTCCATGAACCTACTTGGGAGCTAGAGTGGACTATATACAGCAGGTCGTCTGTCGCCCGCTCTGCGCTGGCGCAAGGACAGAACAAGACAACCATTCGTGTCTCCTCCCATCTGCAGTTATGACACGCTCTCCGCCAAGATATCCGGCCGGCTATCGAGTCAACATCACCACGTGCGCCCTATGTGGTAGGTCTCGCTCGCGTCGGTACCGCTCAAGCCTTGGCCTGGAGCCTCTAGTGTGCTCCAAATGCGTCCGAGCGAGCGCACCGCCAAACGTAGTCATCGAGCTTCGGGTCCACGGCGATGGAAACGCGCATGTAGAACCAAATGCCTCGCCCATGGTTGCGGTTTCGCCTACCGAAGCACCACCGAGGCCAACGGAGCTGCCTGCCGGCGATCGGGGTCGCTCTTGTTCTCAATATCGCGATCGTCGTCGTCTGTCACCAATACAGGAAGAGCCGCCGGTTGTTGATCGCAGCACCAAGCCACGGACGTATAGAAGGCCGTAACGCGACCACCCATGCTCGGCTGGGCGCTTGACGTGTGACGGCCGTTCGCCACCAGAACGACTCGCGAGGGTCTCGTCCAGGGCTTGCAGGCGATGGGGATACCGTATGGCATTGGAAAGCGCACAGCAGCGCAGTAGCATGGATACGTGTAGGTACAAGGTACGGAAGCTAGTTCGCGTAGAACCGAAGAAAACATCGTGTCGCGGGGCAACAGAATGCCGTCATGTAGCTCGGTGTGGTAATCCCAATGCAGGCGTTTCCAAACACCTTGTGTTCGCTGTATGTCGCTGCAAGTATCGATAAAACTCTCTCGTAGAAGCCGGTGTCGTGCACGTCTGCGTGAATCGAGTGGTGTCCCGTCCTCACCGCCCGGGCGCTCGCCGGCGTAACAGAGCTGGCCGCCGCAGAACACGTTGCCGCCCACGACGCCAGCGCAATCCATATGCCCGTCGAACCCCAGGACTACCCACAGGTGGTGCAGGCCTTCGCATCCCGCAAACATGGGATACATCAACAGACGCGGCGAGCTCTGCATCGGCTTCTGTGTTGTGGGTGTATGGCGCCTGGCCAGGACAGACCCTCCTCTCGCTGCTCGCAGGATCGCCGAGGAGCAGTTCCGTCGACTCTAGGTGTTGCGTGCCAACCTGGCTCAAGGCACGCCGACGACCGCTGATGTGACCGCTAATGTGACCGGGCTCGAGGAGGACGTTTGCGCATTCGTGTGGGCATCGGGGGCGTCTTGGGGGGTTTTCATGTCGGCGATGAGAGCTTTGCTTCGGGGGTCGTCCGCTTCGAGGATGTGCTCCTCGGCCTGCCGTGATCGCGTTCGTCGTGGGCTTCTGCCGCCTTGACATATTCGAGTTGCCGGAGAAGCTGTTTGGCAGCTGCTGTTAGCGAGCCAGTGCTTTCGCATGTAGAAGGGCGTCGCGGTCCTATCGCGAAACAGGAGAGGTAGGACCTGGTCGCGTCGTCGTCAGCGCACAGGCCGTTCGAGCGGACAGTGCCTTTGTGCTCCGTGCGCGAGCTCGGCACTCGCTCTTACTGATTGCACACGTGCGAATTCAAAGGCGCACACAGGCTGTGGAGTCAAGGGAAAGAGTAGAGGCT
>Ga0265797_10001133_pt1 | contig 47677 bp, 46 predicted proteins | sample P2T30metagenome_FD_192433 | JGI IMG/M metagenome (GOLD analysis project Ga0265797, IMG submission 192433) | Plant litter microbial communities from East Loma Ridge, Irvine, California - P2 T30 | ecosystem: Environmental > Terrestrial > Plant litter > Unclassified | place: USA: California...
GGAAGGTTCGCACCCACACGCTGCTCAGCAACCACAAGCACTGACCCTCTAAGGAACTGACATGATCGGTAACTACAACTACGGCACCGGCCGTCGCAAGAGTGCAGTCGCTCGCGTGTTCATCAAATCGGGCACCGGCCAGATCATCGTGAATGGTAAGCCTGCATCGGAATACTTCTCGCGTGAAACCGGCCTGATGGTGATCCGTCAGCCGCTGGAACTGACCGGCAACGTCGAACGTTTCGACATCAAGGTCAACGTGCACGGCGGTGGCGAATCGGGCCAGGCTGGCGCCGTCCGTCACGGCATCACCCGCGCGCTGATCGACTACGACGCAGCACTGAAGGGCGATCTGGCACGTGCCGGCTTCGTCACCCGTGACGCACGTGAAGTCGAGCGTAAGAAAGTCGGCCTGCGTAAAGCACGTCGCGCAAAGCAGTTCTCGAAGCGTTAATTCGTTTCATATGGCGCCTGCGGGCGCTGTATTGGAAAAGCCGTCCGCCGCAAGGCTGGGCGGCTTTTTTGCATTCTGGATAGCTTGCGGTCCCATGCTGGCGACGCTGTTAAAATGCACCCTTGCCCCATGCGGGGGCCTACCATTATTGAAGGAAAGAACATGATCAAAGTTGGCATCGTCGGCGGAACCGGATACACGGGCGTGGAATTGCTGCGGCTGTTGGCCGTCCACCCGGATGTGCAACTGACCGCGATCACTTCGCGCAAGGAAGACGGCCTGCCGGTCGCCGACATGTTCCCGTCGCTGCGCGGCCGCGTCGACATCGCCTTCTCGAGCCCCGACAAGGCCGACCTCAAGCAGTGCGACGTGGTGTTCTTCGCCACCCCGCACGGCGTGGCCATGGCCCAGGCGCCCGAGCTGCTGGCGGCCGGCGTCAAGGTGATCGACCTGGCGGCCGACTTCCGCATCAAGGACCGCGCGGTCTTCGAGAAATGGTACAAGATCGAGCACACCGCGCCCGAGCTGCTCGCGGAAGCCGTGTACGGCCTGCCCGAACTGAACCGCGACGAGATCAAGGGCGCGCGCCTGATCGCCAATCCGGGCTGCTACCCGACCACGATGCAACTGGGTTACTACCCGCTGCTCAAGGCCGGCCTGATCGATGCATCCAGCCTGATCGCCGACTGCAAGTCGGGCGTTTCCGGCGCCGGCCGCAAAGCCGAGATCGGTACGCTGTTCTCGGAATCGAGCGACAACTTCAAGGCCTACGGCGTGCACGGCCATCGCCACACGCCGGAAACGTCGGCCCAGCTCGCCCGCCATACCGACCAGAAGGTCGGCCTGATCTTCACGCCGCACCTGGTGCCGATGATCCGCGGCATGCATGCGACCCTGTACGCGCGCCTGACGAAAGAAATCGACGATGCCGCGTTGCAGGCCTTGTTCGAAGAGCAATACAAGGACAGCGAGTTCGTCGACGTGATGCCGTTCGGTTCGCATCCCGAAACGCGTTCGACCCGCGGCTCGAACATGCTGCGCCTGGCGCTGCACCGTCCTGACGGCGGCGACACCGTCGTGATCCTGGTGGTGCAGGACAATCTGGTCAAGGGCGCTTCGGGCCAGGCGGTGCAGTGCATGAACCTGATGTTCGGCCTGAAGGAATCGACCGGCCTGCAGCAGATCGCGCTGTTGCCATAAGGTTCATTACTGCGGCTACGCCTTGAATTGTGGTTGATTAGCTGCATATTTGATGGAGGGGTCGTCAGCGCGACTTCCTCCAACCGTCTATAATGGACGACGTTTTTGAATATTCAGGAGCTTTCCATGACCGCAGTCGCCGAAGTAGTAGATTTCGACACGATTCCCGTACCAATCAACTTCACCGACAGCGCCGCAGAGAAAGTTGCACAGCTGATCGAAGAAGAAGGCAACCCCGACCTGAAACTGCGCGTCTTCGTGCAAGGCGGCGGCTGCTCGGGCTTCCAGTATGGCTTTACCTTCGACGAGATCGTCAATGAAGACGACACGACGATGGAAAAGAACGGCGTCCAGCTGTTGATCGACTCGATGAGCTACCAGTACCTGGTCGGCGCCGAGATCGACTACAAGGACGACCTCGAAGGCGCCCAGTTCGTGATCAAGAATCCGAACGCCACCTCGACCTGCGGCTGCGGATCGTCGTTCTCGGCGTAACTTCCCGCTCGTTGTCGAACTGACAGCCCGCCGCGTGCGGGCTGTTTGCATTGTGGGACGTGATTGCTGCGCCTGCTATCCCTTGCGCGTTGCCGCGATCGCGGCCAGGTGGGTGGTCACGGGCATGATCTGCAGCAGCAGTTCACGCAAGCCATCCCAGACGATCTGCACGCCCAGGCACAGCAGGATGAAGGCGGTCAGGCGCAGGAACACGGCGGTGCCGGCCTCACCGATGAGGCGCAGCAGGTGCTCGCCGTAGCGGAACGCCAGGTACAGCAGCACGCCGATGACGCCGAGCGAGGCCAGGGCGCCACCCATGTTCGCCAGCGAGATCACGATGCGCGCATCGTGCAGCGAGACGCCGACCGTGATCGCGACCGCGATCGAGGCCGGGCCGCAGCTGATCGGGAAGGTCAGCGGGTAGAAGGCCTGGCGGTGGGCATGGTCGGGCGTGTAGGCGTCGGCCAGGGCAGTGCGGCTATCGACGTTGTCCGGGGTGGCGCCAAGCAGGCGCCAGGCCACCGAGGCCAGGATCAGGCCACCGCCGATGCGCACGATCGGCAGCGAGATGCCGAAGAAGTCGAGCACGTAGGAGCCGACCAGCATCGAGCCCGCCATCAACCAGAACATATTGCGCGCGATGCGCTGCGCGAGCAGTGCGCGCGTCGAGGGCGAGGCGCGTTCGGTCATGCTCAGGAAGATCGGGGCGGTCGCGGCCGGATTCAGGATCGGCAGCATCGTTACCAGGACGAACAGGAAGCTTTTGGCGGCTGCCAGGAGGATGTCGATGGTCATGTCGGTCGGGCCAGCTCATAGGGCGCCGCTGGTCTTGCTGGCCTTCAGGTGCCGCAAAAGCGTGTCAGCTGCATTGTTGGTGTCGACGAGTGCGCGGGACGCCGCCTGCCTCGTCGGCCTCGCGTTTCAGTCTTCGCGACCGCCAGTGAAAATTCTATGCAAGGATTTTATCAAAGGATCGAACGATGGCCACGGACGGCCACCACTTTTGCGCGTATGCCAGAATTCTTCCGGCCTTACCGCGATCGGCGTGCTTTCCGGCGGGTCGATCAGCAGGTAAAAAATAGGGCCGGCAATCGGTATGAGCGTGAACACCAGGCTGATTGCCGTCTTTAGCCATGAGTATTTGCACGATAGAATCCGCCGCCATGCGAAACCCGTTCCCAGAACCCAGATGACGCCCAGGATGACATAGTCCATATTGTTGTCGTGGTTTGACGTGTGTGTCCGGGCTGCCATTCCTAGGCTGGATACAGTGCGCCAAGAACGCGCGGTCCGCGTGCGCCTGTCACGGCCGGCAGATTTCCTGCGTGGCGATTGACGAAACGCCAACCCAGCCAGGCGAAGGCAAGCGCTTCGACACGGTTCGGCGCCACGCCCAGCGTGATCGTCGACTCCACCTTTACGCCGTCGAGCTCGGCAGCGATCGCGCGCAGCAGCGTGCCGTTGCAGGCGCCGCCGCCGCATACGTAGACGGCATCCGGTGTGAGCCCTTCGTCCTGGATCGCGCGCGCGATCGTGGCCGCCGTCAGCTGGGTCAGCGTGGCCTGCACGTCGACCGGCGACACGCCCGGACATGCCACCAGCTTAGCCTCGAGCCATTGTTGATGGAATAGATCACGCCCCGTGCTCTTGGGTGCCGGCTGGCGGAAGTAAGGTTCGTCCAGCAGCGTGGCCAGCAATGGCGCGCTGACCTGGCCGCTACCGCCCCAGGCGCCATTCTCGTCGTAGGCGCGGCCCTGGTGGCGGGCGATCCACAAGTCCATCAGAACATTGCCGGGGCCGGTGTCGAAGCCGGTCACGCGGCCATCCGCGTGCAGCACGCTGATATTGCCGATGCCGCCGATGTTGACCACCACCCGCGCCGTGCCGGGCGTACCGAACGCGGCGGCGTGGAAGGCCGGTACCAGCGGCGCGCCCTGGCCACCGGCGGCGACGTCGCGGCTGCGGAAGTCGGCGATCACGTCCAGGCCGGTCAGTTCGGCCAGCAGGGCGGGGTTATTGGTCTGGCGCGTAAAGCCCAGTTCGGGGCGGTGGCGGATGGTCTGGCCGTGGACGGCGACCGCCGCGACCGGGCCCGGGCTGGACGGCAGCAGGGCGCGCACGCAATCGGCGTAGGCCAGGGCCAGGGCGTTGGCGGCCAGGGCTTCGCGTTCGAGTTCGTTGGGGCTGCTTGACTGCAGCGCCATCAGCTCGGCGCGCAGTTCGGGCGGGAAGGGCGTGAAGGCGGCGGCCAGGGTCTGGATGGATCCGTCGGCGAAGTCGGCCAGCACGCCGTCGACGCCGTCGAGGCTGGTGCCGGACATCAGGCCGATGAAGAGGGAGGAGGAGGCGGTCATGTGGGTCCTTGCGGCGAAGTCCGGCAGTGCGGCGGTGCATGGGGGGCTGGACGCGTCGACGGCGGAGCCGTCAACCCTACGGATGCGTCTGCCAGGTCGACTGGCAGCGGGCCAGGCCATGAAAACAAAACGCCCTCCGCGCATCGGGATGCGGCGGAGGGCGTTCGGACGTCAAGTCTGCTGGATCAGCGGGCAGCCATGGCGGCGCCGGCCGGGGCCATCAGCGAGAAGCGGTGGTTCATTTCAGCAGCTGCCATGCGGAAGCGCGACAGTTCGCCCTGGTTCAGCGGCTGCTGGGCCAGCGATTTGAACTTGTTCGGGTCCTTGGCCACGCCTGCCACACGGAATTCGTAGTGCAGGTGCGGGCCGGTCGACCAGCCGGTGGTGCCGACGTAGCCGATCACCTGGCCCTGGCTGATCTTGGCGCCCTTGCGCATGCCCGGAGCGATGCGGCTCATGTGGGCATAGGCGGTGCTGTAGCTCGACCAGTGTTTCAGGACGACCATATTGCCGTAGCCATTGCCATTGCCTGCGAAGTCGACGGTAGCGTCAGCCACGGCGCGGATCGGGGTGCCGGTGGCGGCCGCGAAGTCGACGCCCTTGTGGGCCTTGAACTTGCCCGAGATCGGGTGGGTGCGCATCGAGAAGCCGGACGAAATACGCGAGTACTGCAGGGGCGACTTGAGGAACGCTTTCTTGAGCGCCTTGCCGTCCAGCGAGTAGTAGCCACCGCTGTTCTTGGTGACTGCGTCTTCGTACCAGACCGACTGGTAGCTGGTGCCGCGGTTGACGAATTCGCCGGCCAGGACACGGCCGGTTTTCACCAGTTCGCCATCGAGCCAGAAAGTTTCGTACACCACGTTGAAGCGGTCGCCGCGACGGATGTCGTTGCGGAAGTCGATATCGCTCGAGAACATCTCGATGATCTCGCCGACGATCGAATCGGGGATGCTGCCGCCGTCGACATTGGCGTCGGTAGCCGCATACAGCGAGCTGGCGATTTCGCGCGAACGCATTTCGACGCGGCGCTCGAGCTTGGCGGGCGCTTCGGTCGCGACGAACTGCTCGCCCTTGCGCTCGACGCTGATCGTGCGGGCGCTACCGTTCTTGCCATCGACCACAGTCGCGCGGATGGCCATCAGCAGGCCATTCTCGTCGGTCTCGGCCTGGATGCGCTTGCCGGTCTGGAGCGACAGCAGGCGGCGGGCAAGTTTGTCGGAGCTGACGAACTTTTGCGCTTGGGCATCTTCGATGCCAAGGCGGGTGAAGAGCGAGCCGAGCGAATCGCCGCGGCGGATGCGTTCTTCGTGGATAAATTGCTGCTCGTCTTGCTGGAGCGCGGCGATCTGTTGTGCCAGGTCAGGCAGTTCCAGGTTCTGGGCGATCGAGGTAACGGGCAGGTCGGAAGGATCGGATGCGATCGGGGCGACAGCCACGGCGCCAAAGGCGCACATGCTGAGGAAGACCGCACCGGCGCTCAGGGCGCGGGCTTTACGGGTCTTCGGCAGTAGCTGAAGCAGGCGGTTGCCAGTGATTTTCTGTATAGGGTTCATGCAATCAGTTAAAATTTGCGGCTGAACTTTCAAGGGCCACGTTTCTTGTCAAGCCGATAAAGTTTTCTACGGGAAACAGAAACAGGATCGTGAATTATACCCGAAGAACTGGTCCTACAACCGCTTTAGACAAACTCCTACACGATTTTTATGACCGCACATTCAGCAGCCCCCGGGCGCCAGACCCCGGCGACCCCGTCCACCCCTTTGCCTCTGAGTGACAAGGTCCTCGAGTCGCTCGCCATTGCCAAGCGCGGCGTCGACGAACTGCTGATCGAAAGCGAATTTGCCCAGAAACTGGCCCGTTCCGAGCAGAGCGGCAAGCCGCTGCGCATCAAGCTGGGCCTGGATCCGACGGCACCCGACTTGCACCTGGGCCACACGGTTGTCTTGAACAAGTTGCGTCAATTGCAAGATCTTGGTCATCAAGTCATCTTCCTGATTGGCGACTTTACTTCCATGATTGGCGACCCATCGGGCCGCAACGCCACTCGTCCACCCCTGACCAAGGAGCAGGTCGAGGAAAACGCGATGACGTATTTCCGTCAAGCATCGCTGGTACTGGATGCGGGCCGCACGGAAATCCGTTACAACTCGGAATGGTGCGACCCGCTCGGCGCGCGCGGCATGATCCAGCTGGCGTCGCGCTACACCGTGGCGCGCATGATGGAACGCGACGATTTCACCAAGCGTTACAAGAGTGGGACGCCGATTGCCGTCCATGAGTTCCTGTATCCGTTGATGCAGGGTTACGATTCGGTCGCTTTGCACTCGGACCTTGAGCTGGGTGGAACAGACCAGAAATTCAACTTGCTTGTTGGCCGTGAGCTGCAGAAGGATTATGGACAAGAGCCGCAGTGCATCTTGACGATGCCGCTGCTGGAAGGCCTGGACGGCGTCGACAAGATGTCCAAGTCGAAGAACAACTATATTGGCATCACCGAAGCGCCCAACACCATGTTCGGCAAGCTGATGAGCATCTCGGACGAGATGATGTGGAAGTATTTCAATCTGCTGTCGTTCCGCTCGATCGACGACATCGCCCAGCTGAAAGCGACGATCGACGGCGGCGCCAACCCGCGCGATGCGAAAGTGGCGCTGGGCAAGGAAATCGTCACACGCTTCCACTCGGCCCAGGCCGCCGACGACGCCCTGGCCGACTTCGTCAACCGCTCCAAGGGCGGCATCCCGGACGACGTGCCGGAAGTCGCGCTGGCGGGCGCCCCGCTGGCCCTGCCGCAACTGCTCAAGCAGGCCGGCCTGTGCGCCTCGACCTCGGAAGCCATGCGCATGGTCGACCAGGGCGGCGTGCGGATCGATGGCGCAGTGGTCAGCGACAAGGGTCTGCAGGTCGCGGCCGGCACCGTCGTGGTGCAGGTTGGCAAGCGTAAATTTGCCCGCGTGACCTTGTCCGCATGATTGGCCTGCTGCAACGCGTGAGCGAAGCGGCGGTGCGTGTCGACGGCCAGACCGTCGGCGCCATCGGTCCCGGCCTGCTGGTGCTGGTATGCGCCGAAAAAGGGGACACCGAGCGCGAGGCCGACCTGCTGCTGACCAAGCTGCTGGGCTACCGGGTGTTTTCGGACGAGGCCGGCAAAATGAACCGCAGCGTGACCGACACCGGCGGCGGGCTGCTGCTGGTGCCGCAGTTCACGCTGGCCGCCGACACCCGCTCGGGTACGCGCCCGTCGTTCTCGCCGGCCGCCGCGCCCGAGGATGGCCGGCGCCTGTTCGAGCATGCGGTGCGCCAGGCGCGCGAACGCCATGGCAAGATCGAAACCGGCGTGTTCGGCGCCGACATGAAGGTTTCCCTCATCAACGACGGTCCCGTCACATTCTGGCTGCGTATTGATCCAATCGGTGCGCCGCGCTGAATCGCGTGCGTGCACCGCAACCCGCGCCGGCGGGTGGGGTCAAACTCTCACAGCCGGGGAGATGCCATGCGAATCTGGAGCGATTCATTCACTGACGGCGGTGACATCCCCGCCGCCTGCGCGTTCGCGGTCGCCGACCCGGACACCCACGTCAAGCTGTCGAGCAACCGCAATCCGCACATCGGCTGGGACGACGTACCGGCCGGCACCCAGTCGCTGGTGCTGGTCTGCCACGATCCCGATGTGCCGTCCGACGGCAGCGCCGTCAACCAGGAGGGGCGCAGCGTGCCGGCAACGCTGGCGAGGGTCGATTTCTTCCACTGGACGCTGGTCGACATTCCCATTTACCTCAAGTCGCTGGCCGAAGGCATGTTTTCCAATATGGTCACGCCGCATGGCAAGCCGGGCCCCGTTGTCGCGTTCACGATCAAGAACGGCACCGAGCACCAGCTGCGCCATGGCATGAACGGCTTTACCGGCTGGTTCGCGAGCGACCCCGCCATGGCGGGCGAGTTCTACGGCTACGATGGCCCGTACCCGCCATGGAACGACGAGCGCGTGCACCATTATGTATTTACCCTGTATGCGCTCGACATCCCGTACCTGCCGCTCCCGGACCGTTTTACCGGGGCCGACGTGTGCATGGCGATCCGCGGGCACATCCTGGACGAAGCGCGTATTTTCGGCATCTATACGCTCAATCCCGCGCTCGACCCTGCAATCGCGGCCGACCTGCAGCCATAACCTGAACGACCACCCGGTCGACAACCCTAGCGCCCCGAGGTTCGGGCCATGAACCTCATGCTGACAACCAATGACGCGCCTGCGGGCGCCACCACCATCCTCCTGATCCGCCACGGCGAAACCGCGTGGAATGCCGAACGACGGCTGCAGGGCCATCTCGACATCCCGCTCAACGCCGAAGGCGAACGCCAGGCGGCGGCGCTGGGCGCCGCGCTGGCCGCCGAACACATCGACCTGGTCGTATCCAGTGACCTGGGCCGTGCGCGTCAGACGGCCGAGGCCATCGTCCGTGCCCGCCATGCGGACGGCTCCGGCGGCGCCACCGCGCTGCGCACCGATCCGCAACTGCGCGAACGCTGCTATGGCGGCTTCGAGGGCTTGCTGTACAGCGAAATCGCGGCGCGTTTCCCACGCGAATTCGCGGCCTGGCAGGCGCGCAACGTCAATGCCACATTGCCATCTGGCCGCAATGTCGGCGAAACATTTCGGCAATTCTACGATCGCGCCACCGCGGCGATCCTGGGCCATGCCGCCCGTCATCCCGGCCGCACGCTGGCGCTGGTCGCCCATGGCGGCGTGCTCGAATGCGCATACCGCGCCGCGCTCGGCCTGCCGCTGGAAACCCCGCGCGACTTCAAGGTGCACAACGCCAGCATCAACCGTTTCGCGCTGGAGCAGGGGCAATTGCGGCTTGTCAGTTGGGGCGAAACAAGCCATTTGCAGCACGCCGTGCTCGACGATCTGACGTGAGCAAACAGGCCCATCAACTCCCTTTTCGCATACTTGCCAATATCGCACACACAACATTTCAAAAAAATGTGCTGATAATTTGAGCAGCGAATGAGGTAAAATAGCAGGTTCCCAAGAAACTTCTGAGTATTCCTGCTGTGCACATCGGACCCTATCACCTGCGTAATAACGTCTTTGTCGCCCCCATGGCCGGGGTGACGGACCGTCCGTTCCGCCAGCTGTGCAAGCAGCTGGGCGCCGGCTACGCCGTGTCCGAGATGGCGGCCTCGAACCCGCGCCTGTGGGCCAGCGAAAAGACGTCGCGCCGGATCGACCATGCCGGCGAGATGGAGCCGAAAGCGGTGCAGATCGCCGGTGCCGACCCGAAAGACCTGGCCGATTGCGCCCGCTTCAACGTCGAGCGTGGCGCCCAGATCATCGACATCAATATGGGCTGCCCGGTCAAGAAAGTGTGCAACAGCTGGTGCGGTTCGGCCCTGTTGCAGCACGAAGACCTGGTCGAGCGCATTTTGAATGCGGTGGTCGAGGCGGTCGATGTACCGGTCACGCTGAAATTCCGCACCGGCTGGGATCGCGAAAATAAAAATGCGCTGCGCATTGCGCGCCTGGCCGAGCAGGCCGGCATCCAGATGCTGACCCTGCACGGCCGCACCCGCGCCGACGGCTACAAGGGCGACGCCGAGTACGACACCATCCGCGCGGTCAAGCAAGCGGTGAGCATCCCGCTGGTGGCCAATGGCGACATCACCACGCCCGAGAAAGCGAAGTTCGTGCTCGACTACACCGGCGCCGATGCCGTCATGATCGGCCGCGCCGCTCAGGGCCGGCCATGGATCTGCCGCGAGATCGACCATTACCTGCGTACCGGTGAGCACTTGCCGGCGCCGATGGTGGAAGAAGTGCGTGCATTGATGAACGAGCACTTGCCGGCGCATTACGCCTTCTATGGCGAATTCGTCGGCGTGCGCACCGCGCGCAAGCACATCGGCTGGTATGTACAGGATTTGCCTGGCGGCGAAGCATTCCGCCAGCGCATGAACCTGCTGGAGTCGACCGCCGAGCAGCTGGCTGCCGTGGACGACTTTTTCAAATCGCAGTCCCGGCATGGCGAGCGGTTACAATACCGCCCCGCGCATCCTGCCGACATCGCGATCGCGGCTTAGCAGCACACCATACAAGAAGAACACGGGGACGCGCTGCGCGAGAGCGGAGCAATCTTTAAACCAGGATGAAGCAGCAAAAGACATGAGCAAAGAAAGTATCCAGGAAGTCGTCCAGAAGAGTCTCGAAGACTATTTCAACGATCTGGGCGAACAAAAGCCGTCCAACATCTACGACATGATGGTGCTGACCGTCGAAAAGCCCGTGCTCGAGGTCGTGATGTCGCGCGCCGACGGCAACCAGTCGCATGCGGCGCAGATGCTCGGCATCAACCGGAACACTTTGCGCAAGAAACTGCAGGAACACGGGCTGCTGTAAGCGGCACCACGCAGCCGGCACAGGTGTGGCCGCGTCCACACGCGCAGCCGGTCAGGGCCCGCGCGCCGGGCGCCAGGAATTTTCAACCATAGGCCACACGATGATCAAACAAGCTCTCATTTCCGTTTCCGACAAGACCGGCGTGCTCGATTTCGCGCGCGCGCTGAGCGCGCTCGGCGTGAATATCCTGTCGACCGGCGGTACCGCCAAGCTGTTGCAGGACAATGGCGTGCCGGTGACCGAAGTAGCCGACTATACCGGCTTCCCGGAAATGCTCGATGGCCGCGTCAAGACGCTGCACCCGAAAGTGCACGGCGGCATCCTGGCCCGCCGCGATTTTCCTGAACACATCGCCAAGCTGGAAGAGCACGGCATTCCACAGATCGACATGGTCGTGGTCAACCTGTATCCGTTCCAGCAGACCGTCGCCAAACAAGAGTGCTCGCTGGAAGATGCGATCGAGAACATCGATATCGGCGGCCCGACCATGCTGCGCTCGGCCGCCAAGAACCACCGCGACGTGGTCGTGATCGTCGACCCGGCGGATTACGGCGTGGTGCTGGCCGAGATGAAGGGGCAGGGTGAAGCGACCGGCCCGGTCAGCTATGAGACCAAGTTCCGCCTGGCCAAGAAAGTGTTCGCGCATACCGCCCAGTACGACGGCGCGATCACCAATTACCTGACCAGCCTGGGCGAAGACCGCGCCCACGCGACCCGTTCGAGCTTCCCGCAAACGCTGAACATGGGCTTCGAGAAAGTCCAGGACATGCGCTACGGCGAAAACCCGCACCAGGGCGCCGCGTTCTACCGCGACCTGGTCACCATCGACGGCGCGCTGGCCAACTACCGCCAGTTGCAGGGCAAGGAACTGTCGTACAACAATATCGCTGACGCCGATGCGGCCTGGGAATGCGTCAAGTCGCTGGGCGGCCTGGGCCAGCCGGCCGGCTGCGTGATCGTCAAGCACGCCAACCCGTGCGGCGTGGCCATTGGCGCCGACGCACTGGACGCCTACTCGCGCGCACTGCAAACCGACCCGACCTCGGCCTTCGGCGGCATCATCGCCTTCAACGTCGAAGTCGACGGCAAGGCGGCCGAGGCGCTGGCCAAGCTGTTCGTCGAAGTGCTGATCGCGCCATCGTTCACCGAAGAAGCGCGCCAGATCATGGCGGCCAAGCAGAACGTGCGCCTGCTGGAAATCGCGCTGGGCGCCGGCCAGAACGCCTACGACGTCAAGCGCGTCGGCGGCGGCCTGCTGGTGCAGTCGCCCGACGCGAAAAACGTCGGCCTGGGCGAACTGCGCGTGGTCACCAAGAAGCAGCCGACCCAGCAGCAACTGCAGGACATGATGTTCGCCTGGCGCGTGGCCAAGTTCGTCAAATCGAACGCGATCGTGTTCTGCGCCAACGGCATGACCATGGGCGTCGGCGCCGGCCAGATGAGCCGCATCGACTCGGCCCGCATCGCCTCGATCAAGGCCCAGAACGCCGGCCTGAGCCTGGCCGGTTCGGCGGTGGCGTCGGATGCGTTCTTCCCGTTCCGCGACGGCCTGGACGTGGTGGTCGATGCCGGCGCGACCTGCGTCATCCACCCGGGCGGCTCGATGCGCGACCAGGAAGTGATCGACGCGGCCGATGAGCGCGGCGTGGTGATGCTGTACACCGGTACCCGTCACTTCCGTCATTGATGCGTCAGCGCCCGGCCGGATGCACGGTCGGGCATGTGCCGGTTGGACGGGTTGGGCATGTGCTGGTTGAACGCGTCGGCAGGGGACCTGCCAACCCTACATGGTGGGCATGTGCTGGCTGAACGTGTTGGCAGGAAAACGGCCAACCCGACGTAGGGTTGGCGGGTTTCCCGCCAACGCGTTCAAACCACGTATGACCGGCAACATGGTGTCATCCACCAGCCATCCACCTGTGTTTTTACACAGTATTTTTCCCACGGCTACTCCTAGCCGAGGTAACATGCCGACATGATTATTCTCGGCATCGACCCGGGCCTGCGCACGACGGGGTTCGGCGTCATTGAAAAACACGGCGCCCGGCTGCGCTACATCGCTTCCGGCACCATCAAGACCGGGCTGGAAGGCGCCTTGCCGCCGCGCCTGAAGATCATCCTGCGTGGCGTCAGCGACATCGTCGCCACCTACGGCCCGCACTGCGCGGCCATCGAAAAAGTCTTCGTCAACGTCAATCCCCAATCGACCCTGCTGCTGGGCCAGGCGCGCGGCGCCGCCATCACGGCGCTGGTTGGCGCCGATCTGGACGTGGCCGAGTACACTGCGGTACAAGTGAAGCAGGCCGTGGTCGGCACCGGCAAGGCCGCCAAGCCGCAGGTCCAGGACATGGTTGCGCGGCTATTGAAATTGCCGGGCCTGCCGGGCAGCGACGCTGCCGACGCCCTCGGCGTGGCCATCTGCCACGCCCACAGCGTCGACACGCTGGCGCTGCTGGGCAAGGTGTCGCCCGATTTGCAGGCGCTGCGCATGAAGAACAGCCGCCTCGTTTCATAATACTCAAGGAAAATCCGATGATCGGTCGTCTCTCAGGAGTCCTGCTCGAAAAAGCGCCGCCGCATGTGCTGGTCGATTGCAATGGCGTCGGCTACGAAGTCGACGTGCCGATGAGCACCTTCTACAACCTGCCGCATACCGGCGAAAAAGTCGTGCTGTTTACCCACCTGACGGTGCGCGAAGACGCCCACCTGCTGTTCGGCTTCGGCAGCGCGTCCGAACGCGCGCTGTTTCGCCAGCTGATCAAGATCACCGGCGTCGGCGCGCGCATGGCGCTGTCGATCCTGTCCGGCATGACGGTGGCCGAGTTGTCGCAGGCGGTGACGCTGCAGGAAACCGGGCGCCTGGTGAAGGTGCCGGGCATCGGCAAGAAGACGGCCGAGCGCCTGCTGCTCGAACTGAAGGGCAAACTCGGCGCCGACATCGGCATGGTCGCCGGCGTGGCGCGTGACGACACCCAGACCGACGTACTCAACGCGCTGGCCGCGCTGGGCTACTCCGACAAGGAAGCGCTGCTGGCCATCAAGAACATGCCGGCCGGGTCGAGCGTCTCGGACGGCATCAAGTTCGCGCTGAAAGCGCTGTCCAAAGCATAAAGACATCAAGCGATGAGCATCCAGACCGACAGTTTCACCGAGCAGCGCGTGATCGACGCCGCGCCGGCCTCGCCCAACGAGGAAGCGATCGAACGCGCCTTGCGGCCGAAGCAGCTGGACGAATACGTCGGCCAGGAAAAGATCCGCGACCAGCTCGAAATCTTCATCAGCGCCGCGCGCAAGCGGCGCGAGGCGCTCGACCACACGTTGCTGTTCGGCCCGCCGGGCCTGGGCAAGACCACGCTGGCGCACATCATCGCGCGTGAAATGGGCGTCAATCTGCGCCAGACCTCGGGCCCGGTGCTGGAACGCCCTGGCGACCTGGCGGCCCTGCTGACCAACCTCGAGCCGAACGATGTGCTGTTCATCGACGAGATCCACCGCCTGTCGCCGGTGGTCGAAGAGATTTTGTACCCGGCGCTCGAGGACTACCAGATCGACATCATGATCGGCGAAGGCCCGGCCGCGCGCTCGGTGAAACTCGACCTGCAGCCGTTCACCCTGGTCGGCGCCACCACCCGCGCCGGCATGCTGACCAACCCGCTGCGCGACCGCTTCGGCATCGTCGCGCGCCTGGAGTTCTATAACGTCGACGAATTGACCAAGATCGTCGGCCGCAGCGCGGCGCTGCTGGGCGCGCCAATCGATGAAGAAGGTTCGCGCGAAGTGGCCAAGCGCGCGCGCGGCACGCCGCGCATCGCCAACCGCCTGCTGCGCCGCGTGCGCGACTATGCCGAGGTCAAGGGCAATGGCGAGATCACCCGCGAGATGGCCGATCGCGCCCTGAAAATGCTGGACGTCGACACGGTCGGCTTCGATGTGATGGACCGCAAGCTGCTCGAAGCGGTGCTGTTCAAGTTTGCCGGCGGCCCGGTGGGCATCGGCAACCTGGCGGCGGCGATCGGCGAAGCGGCCGACACCATCGAGGACGTGCTCGAGCCTTACCTGATCCAGCAGGGCTACCTGCAGCGCACCCCGCGCGGGCGCATCGCCACGCCGCTCGCGTACCAGCATTTCGGCGTCACCGCGCCGCGCATCAGCCCGACGGGCGATTTGTGGGATAGCCTGCCGCCGGGGTGACGGCGATTACCGAACCGCGCGCGACGCCGGCTGGTGATAGCGCCGGAAGCGCGGCGCCGCCCGGCGCAGCGGCGTCCAGGTGATCGGACGCGGCGCGCGCTTGGGCGGCGGCGCCTTGTGCTGCGGCACGTGCATCAGCGGATAGATAAAGCTGAAATACAACAGGATCGTCAGGATCAGCAAGAAACTGCACAGCACCACCATCATCGGATTGCTGGCGTGCCAGATCACGATGGCGCTGGCGCCGAACGGCACCGTCAGCATCAGCGCCGCGAACGAGCGCAGCAGCGCGTCGCGGTTCATGCGGTGACCGACCAGGGCGGTCAGGAAGAAGCCGGTCGACGACATCGCCAGGCCCAGCAGCACGACATACCCCTCCATCCAGTCCGGAATGCCATGCGCGGTCGAGGCCAGCAGGGCGGCCGGCAACAGGATGCCGAACACGCCTCCCGCCAGGCTGAGCAGGCGAAGTACGCGCATCGCCCTTCCGCGAAACACAGGACGCGCGGTTCGCGTCACGGATGTCGGTGTCATGATGCTGGACTGGAAAACGTCAAAATAAAGTTGGTTGCGGGAGTGAAGTGACCACAGCATAGCCGACAATGCAGGCGGCGTGAAATGGCGCCGTGTAAGCGGTTGTTTCAGTGTTGTACGCTGGACGAAAACAGGTTGATCACCAGCACTCCGCCGATGATCATCGCCAGCCCGAGGATGGCCGGCAGATCCAGCGACTGCTTGAAGAACAGCCAGCTGACGGCCGAGATCAGCACGATGCCGACGCCCGACCAGATCGCATACGCAATGCCGGTCGGCAGCACGCGCAGGCTGAAGGTCAGCAGGTAGAACGACAGCGCATAGCAGCCCACCGTGACCAGGCTCGGCATCAGGCGCGTGAAGCTGTCGGAGTACTTGAGGGCGGTCGTGCCGATCACTTCGGCGACGATGGCAAATCCAAGGAAAATGTAAGCCTGGTTCAGGGTCATCTCGTCAAAACGGCCCGTTGCCGGGCCGTGGTCAGGGGTTGGTTGACCCGTGATTATGGCTCACGCACCCAGGTCTGGGTACGGCCGAACATCGGCGCGCCGACATAGCCGCGCACGTCGAGCTTGCTGCCGTTGTCGGTCAGCGTGGCCTTGCTCTTGTAGGTCTTGCCGGACGCCGGGTCGACGATCTCGCCGCCAGTGTAGTCGCTGCCGTCCTTTTTCAGGCCCGACAGGATGGTCATGCCGATGATCGGCTGGTCCTTGCGCGCGCCTTCGCACTTGGCGCAGGTGGGGTTCTGCTCTTCGGACGGGGCGCGGAACAGTTTTTCGATCTTGCCGGTGAGGACGCCGCCGTCTTCGGTGATGCTGACCAGCGCCTTCGGCTTGCCGGTCTTGTCGTCGATGGTTTTCCAGTGGCCGACCGGCGAAGTGGCTTGCGCCAGGGCCGCGGCGGGCAGAGCGAGCATGGCGGCGATGGTCAGGCTGGCGCGCATCAGGTGTCGCATGGTGGTGTCTCCGGTGTTGTTGTAGGTACGGCAGAGTGTAGCAAAGCCGCAGGCACCCGGGACGGCTGCGCAGCCGAGGATTCCCTCCAATCTGCCGGCTAGAGCGCGTTGCGGCGATCGTCCGGCGTCACCTGGTATCGCCGCTCGGCCGGGCGCGTCAGCACGCGCAGGCTGACTTCGAGCGGCACGCCGAGCGTGGCCAGTTTGCGCGCGGCAGGGCGGGCCTGCTCGGCGGCGTCGTGCAGCACGGCGTCGATCTTGAGGGCGGTCTTGTAGTCGGTTCGGCGGTCCATGCAGCATCCTATCATGTAAATAAGACATGTTATGCGGACCTCACGTGCGCACCGTTCATGGGCGCTTCCGTTGCCAGCACGCACCATCCATGCACCATGCAGGAGCAGGTCCGCACCCCTGCGGCGAGTGGCGCCGTATTGCCCCAGAAACCTCTGCAAATCGATCCGGTATTGCTGTATCTTTGTGGCACTTTGGCAAGGGAATGCCTTTTGCCAGTAACAACAATATGACGGACGGCGCATCCCGGGCGCCGCCGCACGCGATGGAGAACAGCAATGAACGAGTTGGTCACATTCCTCAACGGCATCATCTGGAGTCCGGCCCTGATCGCCCTGTGCCTGGGCGCCGGCCTGTATTTTTCGATCCGCTCGCGCTTTCTGCAGGTACGCCATGTACGTGAAATGACGCGCCTGATGCTCGAAGGAAAAAGTTCGGAGCAGGGCGTGTCCTCGTTCCAGGCCCTGACGATGACCCTGGCCGGCCGGGTCGGCACGGGCAATATCGCCGGTGTCGCCACCGCCATTACTTTCGGCGGCCCCGGCGCGGTGTTCTGGATGTGGGTGGTAGCCTTCCTCGGCGCCAGCTCGGCCTTCGTCGAGTCCACGCTGGGCCAGGTGTACAAGGAACAGATCGGCAAGCAGTACCGGGGTGGGCCGGCCTTCTACATCGAGAAGGGGCTGGGCGTGAAATGGTATGCCTGGACCTTCGCCATCGCGACCCTGGTCGCCACTGGCCTGCTGCTGCCGGGTGTACAGGCCAACTCGATTGCCGAAGGCCTGAAAACCGCAGCCGGGATCGATCCCAACGTCACCGCGGCGCTGCTGGCGATCGCGCTGGCCTTCATCATCTTCGGCGGCGTCAAGCGCATCGCGACCTTCGCCGAAGTGGTGGTGCCGTTCATGGCCCTGGGCTACATCGTGGTGGCCTGCATCATCGTGTTCCTGCACATCGAACAGTTGCCGGCAGTGGTCTCGCTGATCGTGCGCTCGGCGTTCGGCCTGGACGCCGGTTATGGCGCCATCATCGGCCTGGCCATCATGTGGGGCGTCAAGCGCGGCGTGTATTCGAACGAAGCCGGCCAGGGGACCGGGCCGCACGCGTCGTCCGCCGCGGAAGTAAGCCACCCTGCCAAGCAGGGCCTGGTGCAGGGCTTTTCGGTGTATATCGACACCCTGTTGGTGTGCTCGGCTACCGCCTTCATGCTCCTGATTACCGGCCAGTACAACGTCGAGGCGCCCGACGGCAGCCACCTGTTCGTCGGCGTCCAGGGTGTCGCCGCCGGTCCGGGCTACGTGCAGACCGCGCTGGAAAACGTGATGCCGGGCTTCGGCGCGCTGTTCGTCGCGATCGCACTGCTGTTCTTTGCGTTCACCACCATCGTCGCCTATTACTATATCGCCGAAACCAATATCGCCTACATGGACCGCCATGGGCGTCATCCGTGGCTGAACTTCGCGCTCAAGATTGGCATCCTGGCCGCCACCGTGTACGGCACCGTCAAGACGGCCGACGTGGCCTGGGCGCTGGGTGACATGGGCGTCGGCCTGATGGCCTGGCTGAACATCATCGCCATCGTCCTGCTGCGCAACGTCGCGTTCAAGTGCCTGCGCGACTACGAGGCGCAGAAGAAGGCGGGCAAGGATCCCGAGTTCGATCCGCTGGCGCTGGGCATCGTGAACGCGCATTATTGGGAAGGGCGCGCCAGCGCATCGCGCAAGCAGGGAGCCGGTCAGCGCGACGACGCACTGATGTAGAAAGAGGCGCTGCGCGGCCGTTCGCTATTCGGCCGCGAAGTGCGCCAGAAACATCGACACCGCCGTGTCGATGACATGCGCCTGCTCGTCGATCGACAGCGGCGCAGCACCCATGGCGATCTGCGGCCAGAACGCGAACGTCTTGACCTGGCCCTGCAGCATGGCCGCGGCAAACGCCGGGTCGCCCGGCTTGATGCGGCCATCCTCCTGCGCCGCGCGGATCCAGGCCGTCACACCTTCCTCGCGCTCGCCCAGCCGCACCAGGATCGGCAGCGCCCGATCAGGCGCGTGGATCGCTTCGCCGATCGCCACGCGGGCCAGGGCGATGAAATCCGGATCGTCCAGCGAACGCATCTTCTGCGTCAGCAGCTCGGTCAATTGCTCGCGCAGGCTGCGCTCGCTCGAATAGCGCAATTCGAGCAGGCCGGCCGAGTTGTCGAACATGGCCATCACGGTTTCCGCAAACAGTTCTTCCTTGCTGCCGAAGTGGTTGTAGGCGGTGCGCTTCGAGACCTGGGCCAGCGCGGCGATGCCGTCCATGCTGGCGGCTTCATAACCGTACTGGCGAAACTGGTCGGCCGCGGCGGCCAGGATGGCGCTGCGTTTGCGGTCGGTGAGGCGGGTCGGGGTTGTCATGAAAAGAATTCTACACTTGCTGGTTTACTTTTTCACGGACCGACACTACACTGTGTAGTGTACTTTTAACGATCGGCCAACCCATATGCGCTTTCTTTTCGCGATCATTTTTATAGGGACTCTCGCTGCCATGGCTTCCTGCGCCTTCAATCCAGCCCGGGCGACGCCGCAAGCGTCGCCCCAATTCCACGACGGCAAATTCCAGAATCCCGTCCCGATCGAGAAGCTCAGCTTTGGCGAAATGGCGCGCCTGTGGTGGACCTTCATGTTCGACAAGCCGAAAGGCACCGTGCCGCAGCAGCCGGTGCCGGTGCACGCCCTGACCCGGGCCGCGCTGCTGGCCGCGCCCGACAATACGCTGTACCGCCTCGGCCACTCGACCATGCTGATCAAGCTGGCCGGCGAGTTCTATCTGACCGATCCCGTATTTTCCGAACGCGCCTCGCCCGTGCAGTGGGCCGGCCCGGCGCGCTTCCATGCGCCGCCGATCTCGATCGACGAGCTGCCGCCGATCCGGGCCGTCATCCTGTCGCACGACCATTACGACCACCTGGACCATGCCGCGATCAAGGCGCTGGCGGGCAAGACCGCGATCTTCCTGACGCCGCTGGGCGTGGGCGACCGGCTGGTCGACTGGGGCGTCGATGCGGACAAAGTGAAGCAGTTCGACTGGTGGCAGGACGTGCAATTGGGTGAGGTGCGCTTGGTGGCCACGCCGGCCCAGCATTTCTCGGGCCGCGGCCTGAACGACGCCAATTCGACGCTGTGGGCGTCATGGGTGATCCAGCACGACGACCTGCGCCTGTTCTTCAGCGGCGACACCGGCTACTTCAAGGGCTTCAAGGAGATCGGCGCCAAGTACGGTCCCTTCGACGTGGCGCTGCTGGAAACCGGCGCCTACGACCGCCGCTGGCCCGACGTGCACATGCAGCCCGAGCAGACGATGCAGGCCTTCCACGACCTGAACGCGGCCTGGCTGATGCCGGTGCATAACGGCACCTTCGACCTGGGGCTGCACCGCTGGCAGGATCCGTACGAGCGGATTGCCCAACTGGCCCAGGACAAGGGCGTGAAGCTGACCACGCCCGAGATGGGCGAGGCGGTAAATCTCGCACAGCCCCATGCCGGGCGCGCGTGGTGGCAAGACGTGAAGTGAGGCCCGTGGTCATTGTTCCAGCTAGGACGGGTAGGTAGACGATGAACGTTGCGGGGGCTGCCAGGCAGGCTGAGTCCCCCGTGTTTGTCACAGCGCCTGTTCCCATACGAGGCGCCAGGTGGCGCGCGCGCGATAGGCGGTGCTGCGCGCCAGCGCATTGGCGCCCTCGAAGGCGCTGCGTTCGTGGTAGTCCTGGCGCAGCAAGTCCGATGCCGACAGGCGCAGGCGTGAACGCGCGTCGCGCTTCCATACCGCATACACGTCGAGCTGGCGCTTGATGCCGTCCTCGCTCACCAGTTGTGCGCTGCTGCGGCTGATGCTGCCGCCGCGGTAGCCAAGCGTGCCGCCCAGGTCGATGCGCCGGGCGGCCGAGACGTAGTCCAGTCCCAGGTTGCCGCTCCATGCCGGCTGGCCGGCGATGCGGTTGGCGGGACCGGGCACGTTGTCGATGCGCGACCAGGTGCGCGCCAGGTTGATGCGCGCGGCCAGCGGCCCGCGCGTGGCCTTGCCCTCGAATTCGAGCCCGCGCAGGCGCGCCATGCCGCGGTTCTCGGGCGTGGCGATCCACACGCCGCCACTTTGCGCGATGCTGGTGAGCGTGATGTCGCGGATGCGCTTGTGGAAGGCGCTGACGCCGACCATGTGGCCTTTGCCGAAGGTGCGCTCCCAGGCCAGGTCGAGGTTCAGCGACAGCTCCGGGCGCAGGTTCGGATTGCCCTGCTGGTCCGGGTTGGTGGCGTTGTTGTTGTTATCGACCGTGTAGCGGCGCGGCATCAGCTGGATGATGTTCGGCGCCTTGTAGCTGCGGCTGACGGCGATCCGGTAGCCGTCGCGCGGGCCTTCGCTCAGGCCATCCACCTCGTCCGCGCGCACCGGCCGGTAGAGCGCCTGGAAGATCGGGCTCCAGGCGCCGGCATCGACATCGACCGCGGCCGCCGCATTGCCGGCGCCGGTGGTGCGCAGGTCTTCGCGGCGCAGGCCAAGATAGGCCGACCAGGCGGGGTTGATGTCGAATTCGTCCTGGATGAAGAAGGCGCTGCGCTTCACTTCGGCGCGGTAGTCTTCGTCGCTGGCCAGCAGCAGGGCGCCGCCGGGATCGTGCCGGTATGCGCGCTGCTGTTCGCGGCGATATTCCGTGCGCTCCTTGCGCCCAAGTTCCCAGCCGGCGGCCAGCGTATGGCTGCGCCACAGCGGGCGGCGCCAGCTGCCGGTGAAGGTCCATTCGCGCTCGGTGGGGCCGGAAGCGACCGCGTTGGTGCGCAGCAGACGCTCGTCCGCGCCCATGCCGCGGTACAGAAAATCGGCGTCGCGGGTGGTGTAGAAAGCCGACAGCTTCATGGCCAGGCGGGCGCCGGCGGCCAGCTTGCGGTTCCAGGCCAGGTCGGCGTAGGCGTTCAGCGGGTCGGTCTGGTAGCGCTGGGACGCGTGCGGATAGGCGGTGGGCGCGCCGGCCAGCACGGTCTCGGTCTCGCGCTTGACGTTGTCGATGCGGCGCTTGCGCAGGTAGCCTTGCGAGGTGATGCTGTCGCGCGCAGTGGGCTGCCACGCCAGGCGCGGCGCCAGTTCGGCCACATCCTCGACCTGGTTGTCGGTCCAGGCGGTAGCGCGCAGCAGGGCCGGATTGCGTCCTTCCTCGGTCGCGACGGCGGCGATCGGGTTGCGGTTGCGGCGCAGCGTTGCGGCCAGCGTGTAGGCGAGCGTCCCGGCGCGGCCGCTGGCCTGGGCCGCCAGCTGCAGCGCCGCATCACCGCCGGTGAAGGCGCTGCCGGCCTTGATCTCGCCGCCGTCCAGGTCCTTGCCCGGGCCGGCGCGGCGCAGGATCACGTTGATGGTGCCGGCCACCGCCTGCGCGCTGGTTTCGGCCGTGGCCACGCGCTGGATGTCGATGCGCTCGATCATGTCGGGACTGAGCGACTCGAGCGAAAAGCCGGCCGGCGCCGGCAAGCCATTGAGCAGGATGGCCACATAATCTCCACCCAGTCCGCGCATGCGGATCGCGGCGCCGCGTCCCGGGACGGCATCGACCGTGATGCCGGGCTGGCGCCTCAATACGTCGGACAGGCTGGCGTCGCCGTGACGATCCAGATCGTCGCGGGTGATCGCGATGCTGGTGGTGGTCGACTGGGCGCGGCTGGCGGCAGCGCTGGCGCTGACGAGCACCTGCTGCACCGGTGGCGCTGTGGTCTGGGCCAGCGCACCGGCGTGCGCGGCCAGCAGCAGCGCGCCTGCGCTGCCGGTTCGGATGATTCGCATGGTCGATTACAGGTCGGTGGGGATGGGGTTGTCCTGGGCCTTGCGCTGGGCGATGGCTTTCGGGGTGGCGCGCGCGAACAGGTCGGGCAGCACGATGGCGGGATCGAGGCGCTGCCCGTCCTGCCAGTATTCCAGGTGCAGGTGCGCACCGGTGGCCTTGCCGCTGGCGCCGGAAGCGCCGAGCGGATCGCCGGCGGCCACCTGCTGGCCGGGCGTGACGTCGATGCGTTCGAGGTGGATCAGCAGCGAGCTGCGCCCGCCGCCATGGTCGACCCGCACGTAGTGGCCCCAGTCCGGTGCGAACGCCGCCTCGGCGACGCTGCCGGCGGCCACCGCGTGCACCGGCGTGCCACGCCGCGCCGCCAGGTCGATACCGTGGTGGCCTTTCGGCCGGCTCGGGCTGCGCACGCCATACAGGCTGGTGACGCGCGCTTCGGCCAGCGGCCAGCGCCAGGGGTCATGCGCGTGCATCGCTGCGGCGGTCGGCGCCGGCATTGCGCCAGGCGCGGCCGGCGCAAGCGGCGCCATCGGCACCATCGGCACAGTCGACACCATCGACACCATCGGCGCATGGGAAAATGCCGGCTGCAGCGCTGCGCCGGCGAGCGTCAAGCCGAACAGGCTGGCGCCGGCCAGGATGCGCGCCGGCATGCCGAGGCGCGCCGCATTCTTCTCGCGCATGCGCTGCACCCGTCCCGCCACGCCGACGCTGCCGAAGGCCGCTGCGCCGTGCGCCTGCCACTGCAGCTGCAGGCGCAGCTGGGCCACCAGCGCCGCTGCGTAGCTGCGGCGTTCATCGCTGGCGCGGCCGGCCAGCACGGCGTCGTCGCAGCCCAGTTCCACCGCTTCACGCAGGGCCTCGTGCAGGCGCTGCATCGGGCGATTGAACCAGCAGGCCAGTGCCAGTATCCCGGACAGCGCCAGCCAGAACGGATCGGCGCGCCGCCAGTGGGTCAGTTCATGTTCGACGATCAAGCGCTGCTGGCCCACGTCCAGCGTGGCCAGGTGCGCCGGCAGCAGCAGGCAGGGGCGCAGCACGCCATGCAGCATCGGCGACACCGGCAGGTCGATCGTGCGCACGGCCAGCCTGCCGCTGGCAATGCGGATGCGCTGGTGCGGCGTGATGGCGGGGCAGGCGAGAAGTCCGGTAGCGTCGACGGCGTGCGTATGGCGCCGCAACAGGTCGCGCCAGTGCCGGGAAGCGCGCAGGCGCCGCGCCGCATGCCACGCCAGGCCGGCCAGGTAGAAGGCCAGCCAGCTGCCGGGAAGCCAGTTCAGCGCTGTCTTGATCGGATCGGACGCCGGCGCGGCGACGCCGGCGTCGGCCGGCGCGGGCAGCATGGCGGCATTGGCCCGGGTGACGGGAGCACCGTCGGTCACGGCCGGCAGCATCACGGTCGGCGCCACCGCGCTGCGCGGCAACGGCGCGATGGCCAGCAGCATGCCCAGTACGATCGCCAGCTGGGCCGACAGCCACACGCTGCGGTGCGCCCGTAGCGCCGGCCAGCGCGAGGCAAGACGGCGCAGCAGCGCGCCGAGGATGGTTGCCAGCAGCACGCTGCCCGCGCAGGCGACGCCGAAGTGCGCCAGCAGCAGCCACGGGCCGCCGCTCACGCCTCGTCCTCCGGCCAGTCCTGCAGCAGGCTGTCGAGGCGTTCGAGTTCCTGCTGGTCGACCAGTTTGCTGCCGGTGAACATCGCGGCGGCCAGTGGCGCATCCATCTCCATCACGCGCCGGCTGAAGTCGCGCGCAAACGCCGCCAGCGTGCCGACCTTCTCCAGCAGCGGGCGGTAGACCTGGATGCCGGCCGCGCTGTCCTGCGCCACCATGCCCTTGTCGAGCATGCGTTCGAGTGTCTTGCGGGTGGACGAGAACGACCAGCCGAGTTCGGGTTCGACGTGGGCGTGCAGGTCACGCGCGCTGAGCGGAGCGTCGCGCCATAGCGCCTTGAGCAGGCTGAGTTCGGTTGGGGAGGGGATGGCCGGCATGATGATCTCCGTTGGGATGGAAATCATTATGTGACAATTGTCGCACAGGGAGCAAGCGGTTTATGCGACAACTGTCGCAAATATCCGCCGCGGGTTGGATGCGAAAAAAACGCGGCCACATGGGCCGCGTTTGGATGTGCTGCTACAGGATTGCCTCGATTCAGGCCGCCGGCAACTTCGCCAGCTGCTCCTGCATCTTTTCCAGCGTCGCCGAGAAGTTCGCCACGCGTTCCTTCTCCTGCTCGACCACCGCCGCTGGCGCACGCGCCACGAAACTCTCGTTCGACAGCTTGCCGTTGGCCTTGGCGATCTCGCCCGACACCCGGGCGATCTCCTTCGACAGGCGCTCGCGCTCGGCGGCGACGTCGATCTCGACCTTCAGCATCAGTTTGGTGGTGCCGACGATCGACACCGCGGCTGGCGACTCCGGCAGCGCGTCGACGATCTGCACTTCGGCCAGTTTGCCCAGCAGCTGGATGTACGGCGCGAACACGGCCATGTTGGCGCGGTCCGCCTCGTTGCCCGGCTCGACGATCAGCGGCACGCGCACCGACGGCGACAGCGACATCTCGCCGCGCAGGTTGCGGGTGGCGTCGGTCAGCGCCTTGAACTGCGCCATCCAGGCTTCGGCGTCCTCGTCGATCAGTGACGTGTCGGCCAGCGGGTACGGCTGCAGCATGATGGTGGCGCCGCTCTTGCCGGCCAGCGGCGCGATGCTCTGCCACAGCGCTTCGGTCACGAACGGGATGATCGGATGGGCCATGCGCAGGATCACTTCCAGCACCCGCAGCAGCGTGTGGCGGGTGGCGCGCTGCTGGGCCTCGGTACCCTGCTGGACGCGCACCTTGGCCACTTCCAGGTACCAGTCGCAGTACTCGTCCCAGACGAATTTGTAGATGCTGCTGGCGATGTTGTCGAAGCGGTAGTCGGCGAAGCCCTTGGCCACGTCGAGTTCGACGCGGTTCATCAGCGAAATGATCCAGCGGTCGGCAGGGGACAGGTCTGCGGGCGATGGCGCGCCGCAATCCTTGCCTTCGGTGTTCATCATCACGAAGCGGGTCGCGTTCCACAGCTTGTTGCAGAAGTTGCGGTAGCCCTCGGCGCGGCCCAGGTCGAAGTTGATATTGCGGCCCAGCGAAGCGTAGCTCGCCATGGTGAAGCGCACGGCGTCGGTGCCGAAGGCCGGGATGCCTTCCGGGAATTCCTTGCGGGTAGCCTTGCCGATCTTCTCGGCCGCGCGCGGGTCCATCAGGCCGGTGGTGCGTTTCGCCACCAGCGACTCGACGTCGATGCCATCGATCAGGTCGATCGGGTCGAGCGTGTTGCCCTTCGACTTCGACATCTTCTGGCCGGTCGAATCGCGCACCAGGCCGTGCACGTACACGGTCTCGAATGGCACCTTGCCGGTGAAGTGGGCGGTCATCATGACCATGCGCGCGACCCAGAAGAAGATGATGTCGAAGCCGGTCACCAGCACCGACGATGGCAGGAACATCTTCATGTCCGGCGTTTCTTCAGGCCAGCCCATGGTCGAGAACGGCACCAGCGCCGACGAGAACCAGGTGTCGAGCACGTCGTCGTCACGGCGCAGTGCGCCCGTGATGCCCTGGGCGGCGGCCTTGGCCCTGGCTTCGTCCTCGTCGCGCGCGACGACGATGCTGCCGTCTTCGGCGAACCAGGCCGGGATGCGGTGGCCCCACCACAGCTGGCGCGAGATGCACCAGTCCTGGATATTGCCCAGCCACTGGTTGTAGGTCGTGCTCCAGTTTTCCGGCACGAATTTGATCTCGCCATTGGCGACCTTTTCCAGGGCCACGTCGGTGATCGACTTGCCCGGGTTGAAGGTGCCTTCCGGGGCCGGCTTGGTCATCGCGACGAACCACTGGTCGGTGAGCATCGGCTCGATCACGACATTGGTGCGATCGCCGCGCGGAACCATCAGCTTGTGCGGCTTGATCTGTTCCATCAGGCCGAGCGCTTCGAGGTCGGCGACGATCTGCTTGCGCGCGGCGAAGCGGTCCAGGCCCTGGTATTGCGACGGGGCGTTCTCGTTGATCTTCGCATCCAGCGTGAAGATATTGATCGGCTCCAGGCCGGCGCGCTGGCCGACCGCGTAGTCGTTGAAATCGTGGGCCGGGGTGATCTTGACGCAGCCGGTGCCGAATTCCTTGTCGACATAGCTGTCGGCAATGATCGGGATCTCGCGGCCGGTCAGTGGCAGCTTGATCAGTTTGCCGTGCAGGTGGGTGTAGCGCTCATCGGTCGGGTCGACCGCGACGGCGACGTCGCCCAGCATGGTTTCGGGACGGGTGGTCGCGACCGTCAGGTGGCCGCTGCCGTCCGCCAGCGGGTACTGGATGTACCACATCGAACCGTCTTCTTCCTGCGAATCGACTTCCAGGTCGGACACCGCCGTGCCCAGCACCGGATCCCAGTTGACCAGGCGCTTGCCGCGGTAGATCAGGCCCTGTTCGTACAGGCGCACGAACACCTCGACCACCGACTTCGAGCGGGTCTCGTCCATCGTGAAGTACTCGCGCTGCCAGTCGGGCGAGGTGCCCAGGCGGCGCATCTGGCCGGTGATGGTGCTGCCCGATTTCTCTTTCCACTCCCAGACTTTTTCCAGGAAGGCGTCGCGGCCGAGGTCGTGGCGCGAGATCTTCTGGGCGTCGAGCTGGCGCTCGACCACGATCTGGGTCGCGATGCCGGCGTGGTCGGTGCCCGGCACCCAGGCGGTGTTGTAGCCGCGCATGCGGTAGTAGCGGGTCAGGCCATCCATGATGGTCTGGTTGAACGCGTGGCCCATGTGCAGGGTGCCGGTCACGTTCGGCGGCGGCAGCTGGGTGCTGAACGATGGCTTGCCCTCGTCCATGGTGGCGGCGAAGTAACCGCGCTGTTCCCACTCGGCGCGCCAGAACTGTTCAATGTCGGCTGGCTCGAAAGACTTGGCTAATTCCATGATTTGATGGCGTTATATGTGCGAAAAAAGCCATTATAGGACACCTTGTATCGCCCGCATATCTGGCAAGCATCACGGCGCGCCTCGCCGAATGACTGTGCCGCCGCCACATTTCTTCGATCGGCACGCCGGTCGATCGCATTCCTTTGATCTGCCTCTATACGAGACGTCAAATGCGCTGAATAACAGCGGCCTCAACGAATCGAACCCCCTGTGCGCGTGTCCAACGAAGACACCCGTTCACAGGGTGCGATTGTTGCGCGCGAAGGAGTTCACCATGTCACAAATCGATCCAACCGGGCTCGATAACGTTGTCGAGGAAGGGCCGGGCGATCATGCCGGCCAGATGTCGTACGAAGAAGTGTCCGGCCTGAGCAACGGCGACCTGGGCATCGGTATCGGCGAGCCGCACGATGCGACGCCAACCGGCGCCGCACGCGACGCCTTGCCGCACCTGCCGCCCGAACCGTTTCCACTGCCGACGCCCCAACCGATTCCAATTCCGCCATTCCCCATCATCAAGAAGGCGGTGAGCGGCTGCTATGCCGGGATGCTCGGCACCTTCCAGGTCGAGCTGCGGGTCGACGTCGACCGCAGCCGGCCCATGAAGCGCGTCAGCGGCGACTTCTACCAGACCGTCGGCAAGACCACGGTCTATTTCGGTTCGTTCACGGTGGACAGTCCGGTCGTCTCGGTCACCTCCACCCGCATTGTCGTCCGTGGCCTGGCCCGCTTCACGTTTTCTGCCGGCGCTCCCGTGGTGCAGGTCACCATCGCGCGCGTGAATTTCTTCCAGCCGCAAGCGGCCGCGACCCTGCAGTTCTTTACCGTGACGAATGCGCCGGGCGCCATTTATCCGTGCCCGTTCTCGTCGCTGCATTTCCGCTCGGTGCGCATCGAAACCGACAGCGTGTCGGACGTGGCGACCCCGCTGTTCACCAGCTACAACACCGGCGCGCTGCCGTCGGGCGGCGCGGCGCGCGCGATCAGCGTGGTCAGTGCGTTCGCCGACGCCGGCATCGGCATGGCGCCCACCGCGGGCAACAATGTCATCGACATCCTCGAGGGCGGCCCGGATGCTAGCTGGAGTAACGCCGAGCTGCACGCCTCGATGCAGAACCATTTCTCGCTATGGTCCGACCTGCCCCAATGGTGCGTCTGGCAGCTGGCCGCGCAAAAACACGATTTCGGCCCGGGGCTGTACGGCATCATGTTCGACCAGCAGGGCAAGCAGCGCCAGGGCTGTGCGGTGTTCCATGCCGGCATCGGCGGCGCCACGCCCGAGCAGCAGCGGCTGCAGCTGTACACCTGTGTGCACGAACTGGGGCACTGCTTCAACCTGCTGCATTCATGGCAGAAAATGTATGCATCGCCACCCAAACCGAACCGGCCGGATTCGCTATCCTGGATGAATTACCCGTGGTCTTACCCGAGCGGTGGTGCGGCGGGTTACTGGAGCAACTTCGACTTTCGCTTCGATGACGAAGAACTGATCCACCTGCGCCACGGCTTTCGCAACGACGTCATCATGGGCGGCAGCGACTTCCTGGCCGGCTCGTCGCTGGGCCGCGACGTGATGGCCGATCCGGTCGCCGACGAGTCGGGCCTGGTGCTGGCGATCTCGACCCACCAGCACAGCTTCGCGCTGGGCGAGCCGGTCGTGCTCGAGCTCACGCTCAGGACCACCACCACGCGCGCACGCCGTGTCCACACCTGGCTGCACCCGAATTTCGGCATGGTCAAGATCGTCATCAGCACGCCCAGCGGCGTCGTCAAGGCCTACGAGCCCATGATCGACCACCTGGTCGGCGAACGCCAGGCCGTGCTCGGCGTGAACGACGAGATCCGCGACAGCGCGTATATCGGCTATGGCAAGGGCGGCATCTATTTCGACCAGCCGGGGCAGTACAAGGTCAGGGCCGCGTATGCGGCGCTCGACGGTTCACAGGTGCTGTCCGACATCGTGACGATCCGGGTGCGCTATCCGGTCAGTGCCGATGACGACAAGCTGGCCGAGCTCTTCATGGGCGACGACCAGGGCGCGCTGCTGTACCTGAGGGGGTCCGACAACCAGTGGCTGCGGTCCGGCAACGACGCCTTCGACGAAGTGCTCGACCGCTTCGGGGGCCATCCGCTGGCGACCTATGCCCGCATGGTCAAGGGTGTCAATGCGGCGCGCACGTTCAAGACCGTCGACGCGACCGACGACAAGAAGGTCACGGTGCGCATGGCCAAGCCCGAGGAAGGCGTGGCGCTGCTGTCCGAAGCGACCCAGCCCCAGTTGCTCGACCCGGTGTCGCAAAGCCAGGTGCTGTCGTGCATGGCGGCCTGCCAGAGGGAAATCGGCGACGACGAGGGCGCGGCAATGACGATGCAGCGCGCGCCGCTGTCCGGCGCCGGGCCGGTGACCGGCATCGGGCGACGGCCTTGATAGCACATGGCGCGCCAGGTCTGGATTGCGATCATGCTGGTTGCGGTAACGTCAGGACCGGCTTGCGAACAGCGCGAGCCGGCCACTGTCTCGGTAAAACCTGTTGAATCAGCGAGGAAAATGATGAGCGTACGCGTCAGGCTGGGCGAAGGCTTTCAGAACGATACCGTCACCGTGCGCATCGACGGCCAGCAGGTCTACCACCGGGCCGGGGTCAGCACCGACTGGACCATCTCGCGCGCCGATTCAGTCGAGGTGCAGAGCGCCGCACCCAGCGTGCGGCTCGAGGTGTCGGTGCAGGGCGGACCGGAAGCGGCGCAGGATATCCAGCCCGGGCAGACGCCGTTCGTCGAGGTGCGACTCGTGAACGACCAACTGCAGTTGCTGCCGATGGGCGAGGAGCCGCCGATGTTGTAGTGAAGTCATGGCGCTTAGTATTGGAAAATCGTTTCACCATTATCTCTAAGACCGTCGTTCCCGCGCAGGCGGGAACCCAATTTCCCATGCATACCACCTGACAAAAATGAGGTGAAACAAGCCACAAAACCTGCGCTATAATCCGACCGCTGCCATCTTGGCAGCACACGCTAGGGGTCCTGCACGGTGCATACGCGCTGTGTGGGTGAGAAATACCCTCCGAACCTGATCTGGATAATGCCAGCGAAGGGAAGCAGCCGATCATGCGGCCGTGCGCGAACCTGTGTCCAGGTTGCGCCAGCCTCGCCGCATCCGGTACCTCCTTTGCTGGCTCCGCAAAGGAGCCACATGAACGCACCACTCGACATCCCATCGCACGGTTCCCAGCCGTTCGACGCCGCCACCGCCACCGTGGACGGGGCGGCAATCCAGCCGCTGCCCAATTCCCGCAAGGTCTACATCGAAGGCAGCCGGCCCGACATCCGCGTGCCGATGCGCGAAATCAGCCAGTCGCCCACGCCCGACAGCTTCGGCGGCGAGACCAATCCGCCGCTGTTCGTGTACGACACGTCCGGGCCCTACACCGATCCGGCCGCGTCGATCGACATCCGCAGCGGCCTGGCGTCGCCCCGCCAGCCATGGATCGCCGCACGCGGCGACACCGAGCAGCTGACCGGCCCGTCGTCCCAGTACGGCCAGGCCCGCCTGGACGATCCGAAGCTGGCCGCATTGCGCTTCAACCTGCAGCGCGCGCCGCGCCGCGCGACGAACGGCGCCAATGTCACCCAGATGCACTACGCGCGCCAGGGCATCGTCACGCCGGAGATGGAATTCATCGCGCTGCGCGAAAACCTGCAGCGCACCGACTATATCGCGCGGCTCGAGGCGTCCGGTCCGATGGGGCAGCGGGTTGCCGCCTTGCTGGGGCGCCAGCATCCGGGGCAGTCGTTCGGCGCCAGCATCCCCTCGCTGATCACGCCCGAATTCGTGCGCGCGGAAGTGGCGCGCGGCCGCGCCGTGATCCCGGCCAACATCAACCACCCCGAGCTGGAGCCGATGATCATCGGCCGCAACTTCCTGGTGAAGGTCAATGCCAATATCGGCAACTCGGCCGTGACCTCGTCGATCGGCGAGGAAGTGGAAAAGATGACCTGGGCCATCCGCTGGGGCGCCGACACGGTGATGGATCTGTCCACCGGCAAGCACATCCATGAAACGCGCGAATGGATCCTGCGCAACAGCCCGGTCCCGATCGGCACCGTGCCGATCTACCAGGCGCTGGAAAAAGTCCACGGCAAGGCCGAGGACCTTACCTGGGAGATCTTCCGCGACACGCTGATCGAGCAGGCCGAGCAGGGCGTCGACTACTTCACCATCCACGCCGGCGTGCGGCTGGCCTATGTGCCGCTGACGGCCAGGCGCTTGACCGGCATCGTCTCGCGCGGCGGTTCGATCATGGCCAAGTGGTGCCTGGCGCACCATCGCGAATCGTTCCTGTACACGCACTTCGAGGATATCTGCGCCATCATGAAGGCGTATGACGTGTCGTTCAGCCTGGGCGACGGCCTGCGCCCCGGTTCGATCTATGACGCCAACGACGAAGCGCAACTGGCCGAATTGAAAACGCTGGGCGAACTCACCCAGATCGCCTGGAAGCACGATGTCCAGACCATCATCGAGGGGCCGGGCCACGTGCCGCTGCACCTGATCAAGGAAAACATGGACCTGCAGCTGGAACAGTGCCACGAGGCGCCGTTCTACACGCTCGGACCGCTCACCACCGACATCGCGCCCGGCTATGACCACATCACCTCGGGCATTGGCGCGGCCACCATCGGCTGGTACGGCACCGCGATGCTGTGCTATGTGACGCCCAAGGAACACCTCGGCCTGCCCGACAAGAACGACGTCAAGGACGGCATCATCACCTACAAGATCGCGGCCCACGCGGCCGACCTGGCCAAGGGGCATCCGGGCGCCCAGCTGCGCGACAACGCGCTGTCGAAGGCGCGCTTCGAGTTTCGCTGGGAAGACCAGTTCAACCTGGGGCTCGATCCGGACAAGGCGCGCGAATTCCACGACGAGACGCTGCCGAAGGAGTCGGCCAAGGTGGCCCATTTCTGTTCGATGTGCGGCCCGCATTTCTGCTCGATGAAGATTACCCAGGAAGTGCGCCAGTACGCCGCCGCCCAGGGCATCGGCACGGAGACGGCGCTGGCGCAGGGCATGCAGGAAAAGGCGGTCGAATTCGTGCGCAACGGCGCCCAACTGTACCGGGAGGTCTGAATGACCGACATCGAAGTCAACGGCGCGCCATGCCAGGTGCCGCCCGGCCAGACCCTGTGCGGCCTGCTCGCGCAACTGGACCTGGACGGGCAGGGGATGGCGCTGGCGGTCAACCGCGAAGTGGTGCCGCGCCAGCAGTGGCAGGAGCGGCGCCTGCAGGTGCGGGACCGGGTGGATATCGTGCGCGCCATCGGTGGCGGCTGACAGGGAGATCGACAACATGAATGCAATCAACGACACGGACCGGATGCACGACGACGACTGCCTGCGCATCGCCGGACGCGCCTACCGCTCGCGCCTGCTGGTCGGCAGTGGCAAGTACCGCGACCTGGAACAGACCCGCGCGGCCACGGTCGCCGCCGGCGCCGAGATCGTCACGGTGGCGATTCGGCGCGTGAACATCGGCCAGGACCCCAACGCACCGAGCCTGCTCGACGTGCTGCCCCCGGGCGAATTCACCATCCTGCCCAATACGGCCGGCTGCTACAACGCGCAGGACGCGGTCTACACGCTGCAGATGGCGCGTGAACTGCTGGGCGGCCACAAGCTGGTCAAGCTCGAAGTGCTGGGCGACCAGGCCACGCTGTTCCCGCACATGCCCGAAACGATCAAGGCGCTGGAAACCCTGGTGCGCGACGGCTTCGACGTGATGGTCTACTGCAGCGACGACCCGATCCAGGCGCGCATCCTGCAGGAGATCGGCTGCGTCGCGGTGATGCCGCTGGCTTCGCTGATCGGCTCCGGCATGGGCATCCTCAACCCCTGGAACCTTTCCCTGATCATCGAGCAGGCCACGGTGCCGGTGCTGGTCGACGCCGGCGTCGGCACCGCATCGGACGCTGCGATCGCGATGGAGCTCGGCTGCGACGGCGTGCTGATGAACACCGCGATCGCCGCTGCGCGCGACCCGGTGCGCATGGCGCGCGCGATGCGGCACGCGGTGCTGGCCGGGCGCGACGCGTGTCTCGCCGGGCGCATGCCGAAACGCTTCGCCGGCTCGCCGTCGTCGCCGGTGGAAGGGAAGATCACGGCATGACGCCGGCCGTGCTGGTGTTCGCCGGGCTCGATCCCGGCGGCGGTGCGGGCCTGGCCGCCGACATCCTGGCGATCGCGGCCCAGGGCGCGCATGCGCTGCCGGTGGCGACCACGTTGACGGCGCAGGACAACGACCGCGTGTTCGAGGCCAGCCCGGTCGAGCCCGGCCTGGTCGCGCGCCAGGCCGCGCCATTGCTGGCCCGCTTCGAGATCGCCGCGGTCAAGATCGGCATCCCCGGCAGCGCCGCCAACGCCGCAGCGATCGCCGACCTGGTGCGCGGCCTGCGCGCACGCCAGCCCGCTCTGCCGGTGGTGCTCGACCCGGTGCTGGCCAGCGGCCACGGCGACGCGCTGGGGCAGGGCGACCCGCTGGCGTCCCTGCGCGCGCTGCTGGCGCTGGCGAGCATCGTGCTGCCCAACGGGCCCGAGCTGGCCGCGCTGGGACTGCTGCCCGGCGATGCACCGGCCGCGCAGATGCTGGTCACTGGCGGCCACGGCGATGGCGATGTCGTCGTCAACCGCTGGCTGGTGGGCGGGCGCGAGCAGCGCACCTGGCGCTGGCCGCGCCTGCCTGGCGGCTACCACGGCAGCGGCTGCACCCTGGCCGCCGCCCTGGCGGCGCGCCTGGCCCTGGGCGAGCGCATGGAAACGGCGCTGGACGCGGCCCAGGTCTACACCCACCACACATTGGCCCAGTCGTTCGCGCTGGCGCCGGGGCAGCGCATTCCGCGCCGCCTGTTGCAGCTCACCTGAAAGGAATTCACATGCGCGGCCTGTATCTGGTTACCCCGAACTGGGACGACACCGACAAACTGCTGGCAGCAACCGAGGCCGCCCTGGAAGGCGGCGCGGCGCTGGTCCAGTACCGCCACAAGGACGCCAGCCCGGCCCTGCGTACCGAGCAGGCCGGCGCGCTGCTGGCCCTGTGCCGCCGCCATGGCCGGCCGCTGGTCATCAATGACCACCTCGATCTGTGCCAGGCGCTCGACGCCGACGGCGTGCACCTGGGCCACACCGACCAGGACCTCGCCGCCGCCCGTACGTTATTGGGCGCAGGCAAGATCGTGGGAGCATCCTGCTACGGCGAACTGGCGCTGGCGCGCGCCGCGCGCGATGCGGGCGCCAGCTACCTCGCCTTCGGCGGCTTCTACCCGTCGCCGGTCAAGAAATACACCTTCGTCACGCCGCCCGAGATCCTGGAACAGGCGCGCGCCGAGTTCACCCTGCCGATCGTGGTGATCGGCGGGATGACGCCGCAGAATGCGGCGCCATTGACCGCGCGCGGCGCCGATATGGTGGCCGCGATCACGGGTGTCTACGGGGCGGACGATCCGGCTGCGGCCGCGCGTGCGTACGGGGCGCTGTTCGGGGCGCGCTGACCTACAATGGCGCATCGCGACTTCGCACTGTGCGCCATGCAAACCCCGAGCCTGTTCCACCATACCCGCCGCCATCCGTCGGCCATCCTGTTCCTGGTCCAGCTGGCGGGGATGCTGCTGTACCCGTACTTCGAACGTACCCCGGCCGGGCAGGTCGCCTTCAATGCCTTCGGCATCGTGGTGCTGGCGTTCACGATCCGCATGGTGCGCCGCACGCCGGGCGAGGTGCGGGTCAGCTATGCGCTGGCGGTGCCGATCATCATCCTGCTGCTGTCGCAGATCCTGTTCGGCCTGCGCCAGCTGCTGCCGTGGTCGTCGGGCCTGGAAGCGCTGTTCTATTTCTATGCGGCCGGCAGCCTGATCGCCTACATGATGGACGACGAACTGGCCACCACCGACGAGCTGTTCGCCGCCGCGGCCACGTTCACCCTGCTGGCGTGGGCGTTCACGCACCTGTATGTGCTGCTGCAGGAAGTGCATCCGGGCAGTTTCGCCGCGGCCGTCAATCCCGAGGCGATGCGCACCTGGACCGAGCTGAACTACCTGAGCTTCGCCCTGCTGTCGAGCACGGGGATCGGCGACGTGATTCCGCTGACCGGCCAGGCGCGGGCGCTGGCCAGTGTCGAGATGTTGATCGGGTTGATGTACCTGGCGGTGGTGGTGGCGCGGCTGATCGCGTTCACCACGCGCAACCGGATCGCGGTGGGGCGGGCGCGCCGGCGGCGCGAGGACGATTGGGAAAAGGATTGAGCGGCTGGGCATGTCGCAAGGCGCTGGTCACGCCGTCAGGTCATCCGCTCCGTGGCGGCGTCAATCGCGCGCGGTACGCCATACCTGTCGTTCGGCCGGTTCTTCATGGCTCGGGCAGTTGGTGAAGGTCTGCTTGCCGTGTTTTTCGATCATGTCGATGCTGGCGGTGGGCGAGCGTTCGGTGATGCAGTAGGTGCGGTTGCCGTTGATGACGCGCGTGCGGCGCGCGCCGTCGCCCGTATTGTTGACCAGTTCCTCGACCTTCGGCGCTTCCCACAAGCGCGGCGGCGCCATGGCGCGGGCATGTTCCATGCCTTCGCGCAGGCGGATCTGCGGGCTGTCCGGCGGCAGCACGATGGTCGGTTTGGCTTCCTTGCGCAGCGCGCGGTCGATCGCGCCGGCGCTGCGCCGGGCGTTTTCCAGCATCGATGCGGCGGAAGGCGTTGTCGATGCGTCGGCCGCCGGCTCGGCGCTGGCGGCTGGCGCTGCAATGGCCGGGGAGGCAAGTGCTTCTCCGGCAGGCTGGGCCGGTGGCACAAGGGCCGGACGCGGCCGCTTCTTCCCGCCAGTGCCCGGCGTATCCGCCACGCGCGGCGCCGTTGCCGGTGCCGGCTCGACGCGCGGCGCCGGTTGCGGCAAATCGATCCACTGGAGCAGCGTGGCCGGGCCATCCGGCTGCACCGGCGGCAGCGTGCGCGCCAGGTGCCAGGCCAGTATCAGCGCCAGGTGCACCAGCAGCGTGACCGCGACGCCGGCAACGCGGCGCTCGACGTCGAGCGTCAGGACGGGCGTGACAGGATAGGTTGCTGTATTGACCATTACCAACAGTATAGCCAGGTGCCGGGCCAGCCGGTGCGAAAGATCAGTCCGGCGGCAGCGTCTCCACCGGATCGTCCTGCCCGGTCAGCCGCGCCAGCACCAGCGCGTCCGTGACCCGGTGCCACCCACCGTCCTGCGCATACATCCAGGCGCCGCGAAAACTGTAGAAGCGGTTGTCCGGCACGGTCTCGCGCGGCACCACGCGCGTGCTCCCGACCACCACGACGCTGTTGTCCGGCACATCCTTGTGCACCACGGCGTTGGCGCCGATGCGCACGTTGTCGCCGATGCGGACCTTGCCGACGATCTTGGCGCCGGCGCCGATATAGCAGTTGTCCCCGATGACCGGCGCGCCGCGGCCGTTCGAATCCGGCACCATGACCGAGCCGATCGTCACCTGCTGGAAGATCACGCAGTTCTTGCCGATCTGCGCGGCGCCGGAGACAAAAATGCTTTTCATCCCGTGTGGAAAGCACGGCTCGCCGGCAAAGCGCGCATTCCACGCCACCGAGCTGTTGTTCTCGTACTGGTACCAGCCGTGCAGCGCGATGAAGGCGCGCCTGAGCAGGCCGCTGCGCGTATCCATGCAGCGCTGTTTGAGTTTCCATGGGCCGCCAAGCGCCCCGGCCAGCAGCCTGGCTAACATATCCGCTCCTTCGAAGATGCCGTGGTCGATGCGCCGCCGGGGCGGCGCGTGGATTGCCGACTCTAGCAGAAGCACAGAACTGCAGAGCACACTTGAAGCCAGGCAGGCAAGGCCCGCTGCAACCCAGTCCTCGCGCTCAGCCGTCCGTGGCCGGCGCCGGCTTGCGCGTCACGGTCGTGCTCCAGCTCACCTCGAAGCTGCGCGCCACCGTATCCGGGAAGGGCCTGGCCGCGCGCAGTGCATCCTCGAAGGCATGGTCGAGCCGCGGGTCGCCCGAACTCACGCCCTGTTCGAACCGTTCGACCTTGCCTTTGGCGTCGAGAAAGACCACATAGCGCAGGGAGAGTTTTCCTTCGCGCCCGAAACGGGTTGGCTTCCACGACACCGGCGGGATGTGCTTGGCGAGCAGGGCGGCGCTGGGGCTGTCCAGGCGCGCCTGGCGCGCGCGCTCCAGCGCCGCGTCATCGATGGTGACGGAAAAGCCGACCTCGAACTCGCGCGGCGTCTCGGGCGGGAACGGCCGGGCGTCGGCCAGCGCCTGCGCCACGGCGGCGTCGAACGGCGGCTCGCCGGACGTCCCCAGGTTCTGCGTGCGCGTCACCTTGCCCTGCGCATCCAGGAACACGCGCACCCGGGTATCGAGCGGCCCGGCCTTGGCCTGCGCCGACGGCGTGAACCGGACCGGGTCGACATGCGCCCGCAGCACGGCGCTGCTGACCGCGGGCGAATCGTGATTCGGGAGCTGCGTGCGCTGGCGTGTGTAGCCGACCGGGTCGCCGCCGGACTCGAACAGCACCGTGAGCAGCGCCAGCAGGAACACGATCAGCAGCCCCACGCGCATCCAGTTCCAGTAGCGTTGGTAGGCCGGCGCCGGTGGCGCCGGCAGTTCGCCCACCACTTCGAGCGGCGCGCCCGGCGCCATGCCGGTCAGTTCCAGGTAGCGGGTGCGCCAGTGCTCGACGTTCTCGATGCTGACGGTCACGTGCATCAGCGCCGGAAAGCGCGCCATCATCGATTCGACATTGCGCATCAGGGCGCGCAGTTCAGGCGTGGCTGGCGGCGCCGGCTGGCGCAGCGCCCGGGCGGCGCGCTGGATCGCCTGCCGTTCGGCCGGCGCCAGGGTGTCGATCAGACGCAGCTGCGCAATCGCGGCGTCGAGCAGGGCGCCGGACTGGCCGAACTGCAGCAGGCGGCGCTGGTCGTGGTCCCACTCGAACACGCCGCGGGCGGCGACGAACAGGCTGTCATGGCCCGGGCGCCAGCCGTGCGCCAGCACGGCGGCGACGATCGCCTCGAACACGATGCGCGCTTCGACATTGAACAGTTCCGGGTCGTCCAGGCGCCGCTGCAGCGCGCTTTTCCAGAAGCGCGCACCGTCGTCGGCCGGCGTCGCCGCCAGCACGTCCAGGTCGGCGTTCAGGCGGGCGAACACGGCGTGGGCGAGCGCGTGCGGATCGTCCGCCGCCGGGGGTGGGGCCGGGGTCGGGCCGGCAACGGGGGCCGGCGCCGCCATGTCCACGGCGGCGGGGGCGATCGGCGGCGTGTCCGCAGCCGTGGCGTGCGCAGGTTGCTGCGCTTCTTCTTCCTCGGCCTGGCGCACCTTCCACGCCGCCCAGTCGAGGGCCGTTTCATAGGCCGCGCGCAGTTGCTGGAAGGCGTCCGGATCGCGGTCCTGGTCGATGCGTTTCAGGCGGCGCGCATAGGCGCTGCGGATGTCGCGCTCGCGCGCATCCTGGCCAAGGCCGAGCAAGCCGAGGAAATCGAAGGCGGCGTCCATGGTCAGGCTTCGGGCAACAGGTAGCTGTGATGCTCGAAGTGGTCGAGCGCCTTGCGAAACAGCTCCGCGCCGAGCGTGATGATGCGCCGCTCCTGGGTTGCCAGGGCGCGCTCGAAGCGGGTGATCTCGAGGCCCAGCCGCTCGCGTTCTTCGCCGCGCAACTGCTGGTACAGGCGCTCGCCGCGCGCCAGCAGGGTGCGGTTTTCCATGCGTTCGCGCGGATGGATCTTCAGTTCGGACAGCGCGGCGAAGCGCTGCGCGATCTCGGCCTGGCTGAGCATGCCCGGGTTGCCTTCGATGACCAGCGCATGGACCTTGCCGGTGCGCGCCAGCGTCGCCTCGACCTGCAGCAGGCCGTTGACGTCATAGGTGAAGCGCACGTCGACGCCGTTGTCGTCGGTGCCGCCGGGCGGCAGTTCGATCGTCAGCGTGCCCAGCCGAACATTGTCGCTGGCCATGCGCGCTTCGCCTTGGTACACCTGCAGTTCGACGATCCGCTGCCCCTGCTGGGTCGGGAAATACCGTTTCACCCGGCTGACCGGGATCACCGTGTTGCGCTCGATGATCGGGTCGAAGTGACCATGCGACTGGTGCACCGCATCGAGGCTGATCGTGGTGGCCACGCCCAGCGAATACGGCGCGACGTCGGTCATCACGACTTCGTCGAGCGCCGCGTCCTTCATCTTGAGGCCGGCCTGCACCGCCGCGCCGAGCGCCACCACCTGGTCGGGATCGATGGTGCAGGACGGGAAGCGGCCGAACATGCGCGCCGCCATCCGGCGCACCAGCGGCATGCGGGTGGCGCCGCCGGCCAGCACGATATTGTCCAGGTCGGCGACCGGCAGGCGCGCGTCGCGCAGCGCGCGTTCGACCGGCGCTCGCAGGCGCGCCAGCAGCAGGGCGGCGTGCTGCTCGAACGCCGCCTCGTCCAGTTCCAGCACATAGTCGGCGCCGTCGTGGCTGGCGCGGATGGCAGCGCGCGGCGCCTCGCTCAGCGCGCGCTTGGCCGCTTCGGCCTGGGCCGCCAGGCGCTGCATGAAGTGCGCGTCGGTGCGCAGCGCGGCCGGCGCGCCCGACGTGTCGAAGAAGCGCTCGACCAGCAGGGCCACGAAATCCTCGCCGCCCAGGTGGTTGTCGCCGGCCGAGGCGCGCACTTCCATCACATTGTCGAACAGGTCCAGCACCGACACGTCGAAGGTGCCGCCGCCGAGGTCGAATACCAGGAATTTCGACTCGCCGTCGCGCAGGTGGATGCCATAGGCGAGGGCGGCGGCGGTCGGCTCGTTGAGCAGGCGCTCGACCCGCAGGCCGGCCAGTTCGCCGGCGGCGCGGGTCGCTTTTCTCTGGGCATCCGAAAAATAGGCCGGGACCGTGATCACCGCTTCCAGTACCGGCCGGCCCAGCGCGGCTTCGGCATCGGCCTTCAGCGCGCGCAGCACCAGCGCCGACAGTTCCTCGGCGCGAAAGGCGCGCGCGCCGAGGCGGATCGTCTTGTCGCTGCCCATCAGGCGCTTGAAACTGGCGGCGCTGGCGTGTGGATGGGTCTGCAAGCGCTCGCGCGCCGCCTGGCCGACCAGGATCGCGCCATCGTCGTCGACGCTGACGCACGATGGCGTCAGCATCTGCCCCAGGCTGTTGGGAATCAGGCGCGGCGCGCCGTCTTCCCATACCGCGATCAGGCTGTTGGTCGTGCCCAGGTCGATACCGACGATCATTGCGTCCTCTTGTTGGTAAATCGTTCAATAAATGTTCCAGCAAGAAATCATAGCCGACGCCCGCCGTCGCGGTCATGTCCCATGTAATTTATTTGATATGCATGATCTCGGCGCAACACGTCTTCCGTAGCTGTTTCTCTTTTACAATCAAATGCCGTTATCGCGAGGCGTTCATGACCGCAGTCCAGATCCGCAACTTCCATCCCGACGAATGGCCCGCCTACCGCGGCATCCGCCTGCGCGCGCTCGCCGATGCGCCGGACGCGTTCGGCAGCACGCTGGCAGCCGAGGAGGCGCTGGCGCTTGACACCTGGTCGGCGCGGCTGGCCAAATCGGCCGTGTCCGGCATCGACCACGCCCTGGTCGCCGAGCTGGACGGGCAAGCGGTCGGACTGGCCTGGGCCAAGGTCGATGCCGCCGATGCGCACCTGGTCAACCTGTTCCAGATGTGGGTGGCGCCCGAAGCGCGCGGGCAGGGCGTCGGCGCCGCCTTGCTGGCCGAGGCGGCCCGCTGGGCCCGGGCGCGCGGGGCCGTCGCGCTGCAGCTGGGCGTGAACCGCAGCAATGCACCGGCGCTGCACCTGTATGCGCGCGCCGGCTTCGTCGACACCGGCGTGCACGAGCCGATGCGGCCCGGTTCGCCGCACATCGAGCAGCGCATGCGCCTGGGGTTCGCACCCGCCTGAAACGCACGAATGCAACCTCGACTGGCGCGCCGCTTCATGGGCATGCTATATTTTTCTTGCATGAAACTGTTTCGCCGGCAGCCCGGCGTCACCGCATCCGCCCGACCGGAGAACGCATGAACCTGCCAATGCCAGCGCGCCGCCTGGTCCTGATCGTGGACGACGACGCGCTGCTGCGCGACTACCTCACCGAAGTATTGCAGCATGCCGGCCATGACACCCTGGCTGCCGGCACCTCGGCCCAGGCCCTGCGCGTGGTCGAACAGCGCGGCGCCGACATCGCGCTGGTGCTGCTCGACATCCAGATGCCCGGCATGTCCGGCCTGGAACTGGCCTGCCTGCTGCGCCAGGAAACCACGCTGCCATTCATGTTCCTGTCCGCCAGCGACGACACCGCCACGGCGCGCGCTGCCGCCGAGGCCGGCGCGGTCGGCTATGTGGTCAAGCCGATCGACGGCGCACGCCTGCTGGCCGCCTTCGAGGCGGCGCTGGCGCGCGGCGACGACATCCGGCGCCTGCGCCTGAGCGAAGCCAGCCTGACGTCGGCGCTGGCGGCCGGCCGCGAAACCAGCATCGCGGTGGGCGTGCTGATGGCGCGCTTCCACATCGACCGCCACCTGGCCTTCGACGTGCTGCGCGACCATGCCCGCTCGCAGCGGCGCAAGCTGGGGGAAGTCGCCGAGCAGGTGCTGGCGGCCGAAGAGACGCTGAACGGATTGCATGGCGCCATCGCCGAACGCACCAGAGCCCGTCCTGCTGCGCGCAGCGAGCGCGCCTGAGCCGGCTGGCTTGTTATCATGTCACGCTTGCGGCGCGCCCGAGGACGCGCAAATTTTTATCAAGCAACAGGATCACGACATGAAGACCAAGGCAGCAATTGCATGGAAGGCGGGCCATCCGCTCACGATCGAAGAAGTCGAACTGGACGGCCCGCGGGCCGGTGAAGTGCTGGTGGAGGTCAAGGCGACCGGGATCTGCCACACCGACTACTACACGCTGTCGGGCGCCGATCCGGAAGGCATCTTCCCGGCCATCCTGGGCCATGAAGGCGCCGGCGTGGTGGTCGACGTGGGCCCGGGCGTGACCAGCCTCGGGAAGGACGACCACGTCATTCCGCTGTACACGCCGGAATGCCGCCAGTGCAAGTTCTGCCTGTCGCAAAAGACCAACCTGTGCCAGGCGATCCGCAGCACGCAGGGCCGTGGCCTGATGCCTGATGCGACGTCCCGGTTTTCGCTGGACGGCAAGCCGATCTTCCACTACATGGGTACGTCGACCTTCTCGAACTACATCGTGGTGCCCGAGATCGCGCTGGCCAAGGTGCGCAATGACGCGCCGTTCGACAAGATCTGCTACATCGGTTGCGGCGTCACCACCGGCATCGGCGCGGTGATCTTCACCGCCAAGGTCGAAGCGGGCGCGAACGTGGTCGTGTTCGGCCTGGGCGGCATCGGCCTGAACGTGATCCAGGCGGCGAAGATGGTGGGCGCGGACAGGATCATCGGCGTCGACCTGAACCCGGAGCGCGAAGCGATGGCGCGCAAGTTCGGCATGACCCATTTCATCAACCCGACCAGGACCGAGAACGTGGTCGACGCGATCGTCCAGTTGACCGATGGCGGCGCCGACTACAGCTTCGAGTGCGTGGGCAACGTCAACACCATGCGCCAGGCGCTGGAGTGCTGCCACAAGGGCTGGGGCCAGTCGATCATCATCGGCGTGGCCGCCGCCGGGCAGGAAATCTCGACCCGCCCGTTCCAGCTGGTGACCGGCCGCGAATGGAAGGGCTCGGCCTTCGGCGGCGCCCGCGGCCGCACCGACGTGCCGAAGATCGTCGACTGGTACATGGAAAACAAGATCAATATCGACGACCTGATCACCCACCATCTGCCGCTCGAACGCATCAATGAAGGTTTCGACCTGATGAAATCGGGCGAGTCGATCCGTTCGGTGGTCGTCTACTAGCTTCGTCACCCGGTCGTCGCGATCCACCGCATTGCAGCGCGCGGCCTTCGGGCCGCGTCGTCGTTCCAGCTGTCCTGTTTGCAGCCTGTTCCGCGATGTCGACCGTTCGTCGCAGCGCGCTGGATGGCGCCGGCCAGAATTCCTAGAGTGAGCGTATCGCCGGCTGCGTCCGGCCAACGTTTATGCGCCGCAATGGCGCAAGGAGTCACGACATGGCAACCCGATCGTCCGACTGGAATCTGACCCTGCCGATCCTCGGCCTGGCCTGCTGCGCTGCGCTGGCGTCGTTCACCGCACCGGTCCAGGCCGCGGCCGACGCCACGGCGCGCGCGGTGCGTGTCGCGGCGAGCGGCGAGCCATATGCATTGGTGCGCGCCGAACACGGCCGCTTCGACATCAGCGGCAGCAGCGACGACTGGGAAGCGGTGCGCGCGGCCCAGCGCGCCATCGACGGCGAATTCATCTGGTTCCGCGCCGATGGCCGCAGCCAGGTGATCCAGGATCCGGCCACTGTCGCCAAGGCGCGCGAGGCCTGGAAGCCGCTCGACCGCCTGGGCGCGCAAATGAAGGTGCACAGCACCGAGATGGAGCGCCACAGCAAGAAAATGGAAGGGCTGCAGCACGAGATGCAGCGCGCCACGGTCAACCTGACCTACCTGCCCGATGAACGGCACAGCCGCAGCATCCACAAGGGCATGGAAGCGCTCGGCCGCGAGATGGAAGCGCTGGGCCGGCAGATGGCGTCGGCGCGCGACGATGACGAGCGCGAACGCATCGCGGCCAGCATGGAAGCGTTGGGCGAACGCATGGAGGATGCCGGCCGGCGCATCGATGCGGGGTACCAGGCGCCACAGATCCGCCAGGCGCATGCGTCCGCCGAAGCCGTCGGCGAGCGGATGCGCGAAGCAAGCCAGCCGATGGATGCGCTCGGCAAGAAGATGGGCGCGCTCGGCAAGGAAATGGGCCGCGAGAGCAAGGCCGCCGACCGGACGGTGCGCGCCCTGATCCGCGACGCGCGCGCGAAAGGACTGGCGCGCCCGGCGCCGACGGCAAGCTGAGCAGGCCTACGCCGAGGCCGCGGCCGGCAGCATCGAGCCGGTATCGCGGTACCGCACATGCCACGCGAACGCCTTCTCGAGCACGTGCGGCGTCTGGCCGCCGCCCCGGTTCGCTTCCTCGACATAGTCGCGCAGCATCTGGCGGTACGGCTCGGCCACGCAGTTGTCAATGATGCGCTGCGCCCGTTCGCGCGGCGCCAGGCCGCGCAGGTCGGCCAGACCGATCTCGGTCACCACGATATCGACGTCGTGCTCGGTGTGGTCGACATGCGACACCATCGGCACGATGCTCGAGATCTGGCCACCCTTGGCGGTCGACTTGGTCGCGAACACCGACAGATAGGCATTGCGTGCAAAGTCACCCGAACCGCCGATGCCGTTCATCATGTGCGTGCCCAGCACATGGGTCGAGTTGATGTTGCCGTAGATGTCGAATTCGAGCGCGGTATTGATGGCGATCAGGCCCAGGCGACGGATCACCTCGGGGTGGTTGCTCACTTCCTGCGGGCGCAGGACCAGGCGGTCCTTGTATTTTTCCAGCTCGCCAAAAACTTGCCGCCCTTTTTTTTCGGACAAGGTGATCGACGAGCCGGAGGCGAAGTCGAGCTTGCCGGCGTCGAACAGGTCGAAGGTCGAATCCTGCAGCACTTCGGAATACATGGTCAGGTGCTCGAACGGGCCGTCGATCAGGCCCGACACCACGGCATTGGCGATCGTGCCGATGCCGGCCTGGATCGGCATCAGGCGTTCGGTCAGGCGGCCGGCGCCGATCTCCTGGTTGAAGAAGCCGGTCAGGTGGCCGGCGATCGCCGCCGTATCGGCGTCGGGTGGAAGGATGGTCGAGGCGCTGTCATGCTTCTCGGTCATGACGATGGCGACGATCTTCTCGGGCGGGATCACGATCGCCGTCGTGCCGATGCGGTCGCTCACGTTCATGAGCGGCATCGGTTCGCGCTGCGGCCGGTGCTTTGGAATGAAGATGTCGTGCAGGCCTTCCAGCGCGGGCGACTGGCTCAGGTTGATCTCGACGATCACCTTGTCGGCCAGGATCGCGAAGCTGGCGCTGTTGCCGACCGAGGTGGTCGGGATGATAGCGCCGGTGTCGGTGATCGCGATCGCCTCGACGATGGCAACGTCGACCGGCGCGATCTGGCGCGTGCGCAGCAGCTCGACCGTCTCGGACAGGTGCTGGTCGATGAACATGACTTCGCCACGGTTGATCGCCGCGCGCAGCGCCGGGTCGGCCTGGAACGGCATGCGGCGCGCCAGCACGCCGGCCTCGGTGAGCGTGGCGTCGATGTCGCTGCCCAGCGAGGCGCCGGTCAGCAGGCTGATCTTGAGAGGTTCGCGGCGCGCCCGTTCGGCCAGCGCCAGCGGCACCGCCTTGGCGTCGCCCGCGCGGGTAAAGCCGCTCATGCCGACCGTCATGCCGTCGCGGATGTGTTCGGCAGCGGCCTCGGGGCTGGTGACGCGCGCGCGTAGTTGCGCCAGGCGGATGCGGTCGTGGGCCAGGTGGGAATCGTGGTGCATGGGTCTCCTCTCAGGGTTCAGAAAGATGCCGCCGGCTATGGCTTTTATTGGGGCGGCTAGGTCAGGCAGTAGTCGACGGGCTCCAGCGGGGGCGGCACGTCGTCGTCGCCAAGGGCGCTGCGCAGATCGATCTCGATCGCGCGGCACATGGCATCCAGGGGCAGGTCGTTCGGTTCCAGGCCGAACGGCTCTTCGAGTTCGTCGCCCAGTTCATCCAGGCCGAAGAAGGTGTACGCCACGATGGCGACCACGAACGGCGTCATGAAGCCGATCGTGTCGACCAGGCCGAACGGCAGCAGGAAGCAGTACAGGTAGGCGGTGCGGTGCAGCAGCAGCGTGTAGGAATAGGGGATCGGCGTGTTCTTGATGCGCTCGCACGAGGCGGCGGCGGCCGTCATGGCCGACAGCGTCTGGTCGATATTGGCGGCCAGGCAGGGATCGATGCGCTTGTCCTTGACGCAGCGCTGCAGGTCCAGGCCCATCTGGCGCATCAGCCAATCGGGCTTGTTGGCGGCCGCCTCCATGTCGGCGTACTCGGCCGGCGTCAGGAGGGCTTGCACGGAGGCCGCCGTCGGCTGGCTGCGCAGGCGGTCGCGCAGCACCTGCACGAAGGCGATGGCGCGCCAGACCATGCGCACGCGAATGTCCTGCAAACCATTGCTGCTCAGCGCGGGCGCCGGATCGTCCACCAGTCCGATACACTGTCGGGCCAGGTTGCGGCAGCGTAGTACCAGTTCGCCCCACAGTTTACGGCCTTCCCAGAAGCGGTCATAGGCCGAATTGTTGCGAAAACCGAGGAAGATCGCGAGCGGCAGGCCGATCAGCGAGAACGGGATGGCGGTCAGCGTGATCTTGAGGTCCCACAAATCGCCGTGGGACCAGGTGACGAAAGTCGCCAGCGCGATATTGACCAGCAGGGTCGGGAGGATGCGCGGCAGGACCGAGCCGCGCAACAGAAGGAACAACTTGAGCCCGGAGGGCCGCTCTCGGATAATCACGCTACTTGCCGCATCTGCAAAAACATGGACGGAGTCAAGGAAAACTCACTAACATGTTCGTAGTTAATCACTACTATGTTAGTAAGTCAAGACATTGCTATCGCCCAGACATTATTTTGAGACACATTATTAGAACGGAGCATTTCTTGGCCCGCCGTATCACTTACCGCAACCTGCCCCAACTCTTCCTCAAGACGCGCGAATCGCTGATGTCGCATTTCCGCCCGATCTTCAACCACTTCGGCGTGACCGAGCAGCAATGGCGCATCCTGCGCGTACTCGACGAGCACGAACAGCTGGAACCGCGCGAAATGTGCGAGATGTGCCAGATCCTCAGCCCGAGCATGACGGGCGTGCTGGCGCGCATGGAAGAGCTGGGCCTGATCGAGCGCCAGCGTGTGGCGGCCGACCAGCGGCGGGTGCTGGTCAAGCTGGCGCCACGAGGCGACCAGTTGATCGACGAGATCGCGGCGCTGATCGAAGAGCAGTACCGCCTGATCGAAGAAACCTACGGCAAGGAAGTCGTGGCCGACCTGTCGCAGGCGCTCGACCGCTTCATCGC
>Ga0265797_10001134_pt1 | contig 47643 bp, 42 predicted proteins | sample P2T30metagenome_FD_192433 | JGI IMG/M metagenome (GOLD analysis project Ga0265797, IMG submission 192433) | Plant litter microbial communities from East Loma Ridge, Irvine, California - P2 T30 | ecosystem: Environmental > Terrestrial > Plant litter > Unclassified | place: USA: California...
GATGTCATTGCGGGGAACCCGATCCAGGCGGAATTCGAAGCCGTGGTGGCGGACGCTATTGTGTCGATTTCGGTCGCGTTGGGTTCCATGCTGCACGGTCTTTACCTTTACGGCAGCGTAGCACGGGGATGTGCAGTGCCAAGAAAGTCGGATCTCGACTTGACCATTGTATTGGCACGCCTGGCATCCGGCCAGGAGCGTGCTCTTCTCGAAAAATTGCGTCTGGACCTGGAAGTTCGCCACAGCGTAATCGTCAAGGTCGATTTCGATATCGGCGTGCTGGCAGACGTACTTGACCCAGCCAACTTGTCTAGTTGGGGCTACTGGCTCAAACATGAATGCCGATGCATCCATGGCGATGACCTTGGCCAACGTTTCGACGCGTTTATGCCCTCCCGAAAAATCGCGGAAGCTGTCAACGGCGACTACGTGGAGACGCTCAACGACTACGCATCTCGTATCTCCAGCGCGGCCGATCTTATCACCGCGAGGAGGCTTCAAAAGGAAGCCGCACGAAAATTAGTCCGCGCTACCAATGTGCTTCGACCGACTGTTTATCCGTTCTGGCCTCGCACACTGGACGACTACTTTCTCGATTTTTCAAAATGGTATCCATCGCTGGTTCAGGACATCGAATTTTTCCTGATTCAAGCCAAGGAACCTGATACCTCGGTAACGCAGTTCAACGCGCGACTTTCGCGTTTTCTTAGCTGGATGCAACTGGAGCAACAGCGCCTGTCAAGGTCCGATTGAGGTCGGATGCGGTATCCCCGCTTCGCAAAATAATGGACATGACCATGACCAGCTGGCGACAGGGCGCGAAAGTGCGATAGCCGACTAGCGACCAGGTATTCATCAGGTCTACCTGGCGCGCAGTGCAAGACGATCAGGCTCCAGGCGAGATCGCAATGGGCATTGTTCCATATCGGGCGAGAGTCGCCGCGCCAGATCGTCGCGCAGCATCTGCAAACCAGAAATACGACGGTCGATGTCCTGGAGCTTGCCCGCCAGCGCCGCTCGCAGCTGCCCGCCGGACGCATCGGGACTGGCCAGAAGCGGCAGGTCCGCCTCGATCTCCACCAAAGTAAAACCCAGCGACTGCGCCAGGCGCAGATAGCGCAGCCACTCCACCGCCTCGGGGGGATAGTCGCGGTAGCCATTGGCGCTGCGCCGGGCATGCAGTAGCCCGCGCTTCTCGTAAAACCGCAAGGTGTCGCGCGACAGGCCAGTGGCGTTCGCCATTTCCCCTATCTTCATAGCCGCTCCGGTTTTTGCTTGACCATGGAGTGTACTCCAGGCTTTAGCATCCGATCTCATTCAATGCAAGGAGAGATCGTGCAGTTCTCAGCTTCCAATTTTCTGCGCTTGGTGCGTGCCAGCGGCGTGTACGACCTCTTGGTCACAGCGCCTTTTGCCACGCCATGGACTTTTGCGCTAGCCCACAACCAGCTCAGCGCTATCAACCAAGCGCTCGGTGGCACTGCGCTGCCCGTATTCGCGCCGTTTCATGTCTTGTTCGCCTGCCTGCTGGGCAGCGTGGTACTCGTATGGTCGCTGCTGCGCATCGCCGATCCGCAGCAGCGGTTTGGCCGTTTTGACGGTGCGGCGCGCATGATGTTTGCTACATGGATGGGGTGGGCATTGATCACAACTGGCGAGCCGCTGCTCTGGATTTTCATCCTGCCCGAACTGGCATGGGGCATCGCGCAGTGGTGGCCGGTACGCAAGCCTGAGTAAGGGAAAAAACCTGCGCATGGCGTACTGGCTTGGTCGCAATACCAATGCGCCAGCCCGATACAGCGTTCGCAGCATACCGATGAACGCCTGCCGCCTCCTGCCCTGGCCTCAGTGCTCGACCAACGGCTGGCAACTTGCCGCTTTCAGCAACCCCACGACCGCCAGCGCCGCCACAGGCTGCACAGGCTGCACAGGCAACGGGTCACGCCCCGCATCGCCCTGCGCGCCATCGAAACGATAATTCGCTGCCTCGTGCAGCTCCCACGCCCCTTCCCCCTTCAGGTGCAGCACATGGGTGTGGTGCCGCAGCACTGCCGGCCGGTGCGCAATGCTGATCAGCGTGGTCCCGCGCGCACGCAGGCCGCCATACAGGGCGGCTTCGTTGGCGCTGTCGAGTGCGCTGGTGGCTTCGTCCAGGATGACGATGTCCGGCGCATGCACCAGCACGCGGCCGAAGGCCAGGCGCTGCTGTTCGCCGACCGACAGCAGCTTGTCCCAGTCGCGCACGGCATCCAGGCCGCCCACCCGATCGGCCAGGCGCGGCAGGTGCACCTGCTCCAGGATGGACAGCAGCTGCGCATCGGTCAGTGACGAGTGCGTGCTGGGATAGATCAACTGGCTGCGCAGCGTGCCTGATTGCAGATAGGGTTGCTGGGGCAGGAAGAAGCACGCCTCTTGTGGCGGATGATGGATCGTGCCGCTGCCGGTCTGCCACAACCCCGCGATCGCACGCAGCAGCGAGCTCTTGCCGCAACCGCTGTCGCCGGTAATGAGCAGCGCGTCGCCCGGCGCGAGCGTCAGGTTCAGCTCCTTGATGAGCACCCGGTCGGATCGCGGTGGATGCAGGGTCAGCGCGTGCAGCGCCAGGTGTTCGGCAGGCTGGCGCCCGATGCGCGGGTGCTGGTCGGGCGCGTCCGGCGCAGGCGCCGGGTCGTCCAGCACCAGCCTGGACAAGGATTGCAGGCGGTCGATGCCCGCAACGAAGCGGCTGAGGCTTTCGAAGTTGTCGACGATCACGCCCACGGCGCCCAGCACCACGGTGAATGCGCCGGCGGCCTGGATCGCCCGTCCCACTTCCAGTTGTCCCGACAGTACGCCGTCGGCCAGGATCACGCCAGGCAACACCAGGGTCAGCTGGCTGAAGGTGCGCTGGAACAGGTTCAGGTTGCGCTGCTTCTTGATCAGCCTGGCAAAGTTCTGGATGGCCTTGTCGAGTCGGGCATGGATGTGGGCGCGCTCCTGGTCCTCGCCCCGGTAGAAGGCAATCGATTCGGCGTTTTCGCGCATGCGGATCAGGCTGAAGCGAAAATCGGCTTCGCGCCGCAGCTGCCAGAAATTCAGGTGGATCAGCGGGTTGCCGAACACGTACAGGGCAATCACGGTGCCGAGCGTCGCGTACAGCGCCAGCACGGCGACCAGCATGTGCGAGATCGACCACAGCACGGCGCTGAACGCCACCAGCTGCATGATCGAGCCGATGAAGATCAACAGGAAGTGGATCGACCTGCCGGTGAAGGTGTTGATATCCTCGCTGATGCGCTGGTCGGGATTGTCGATGTCGTTGTCGGCATCGAGTTCGTAGTACTTGCGTCCGGCCAGGTAGCCGGCAAGGAAGCGTTTGGTGAGCCAGCGCCGCCACCCGTTGGCGAAGACATCGCGCATGTAGTAATAAAAGGCGTACACCGGTACCGCGAATGCCAGCGTCAGCAGGCAGGCCCGCACGGCGCTCCAGAACCGTTCACCGGTCCTGGCGGCCAGCGCCGACGTCATCTCGCCGGCCTGGGCATTGAGCATCACTGCCAGCTGGGTCTCGACCAGCATCAGGACGATCAGGAGTACCAGCAGGAACCATGCTTTGTTCTTTTCGTCGCCCTGCCAGTAGGGCTTGGCCAGCCCGACGAATTGCTTCCATGCGGCCACCGACAGGAGCGCTGTGCGCCGTTTCCTTGTCGGCGCGGCCGGATCCTGGTGGGGTGCGGGATCGGGCGTGGTGGCGGAGGGCGCGGTCATGGTCTGCTAGCTGCGGTGGATTATGACTGCAGCATATGGCAGAGCGTAAAGACGTTCGGTGCGGAAACATACATAGCCGTTACGGCAATTGGATACATCGCACGCCAGCGCCTTCGTCAACGGCGCCGGCGCCGGCTCCCGGGACGCGCTTGTTCAGTCGGTCCAGCGCATCGGCAGCGCCGCCGTCCTCAGCACCACCAGCTCCGGCACCACCCGCCACAGGCGCTCGGCGCCGTCGAATGCCGCGATCAGCGGCCCATCGAGGATCAGCTCGACCTTGCCGCTCAGTTGCAGCGTATCGCCGCTGGCGGGATCGACGAACAGCAGCCCGGCGCGTGGATTGATCAGGAAATTGCCGAGCGTGTTGAAGAACTGGTTGCCTGCGTAATCCGGCACCGTCAATACCCCATCGGCGTCACAGTGCACGAAGCCCGGCGGGCCGCCACGGTGCGAGGCGTCCACCTGGCGTCCTTGCTCCGGACGGTCGACGTACGAGGCGACGAAAAACGTATCGGCCGCCGCAATGAGCGCGCGCGCCGCGTCGCCCAGCGTGGCCGATACCGATGTTGGCGCGTCGAACGGCAGCGCCGGGTCGCGCGCGAACCCGACATCGCGCGGCGTGATATAGCTCGGGCAATTGCCGAAGCTCTGGTCCAGATCGACCCGGAAGGCATCGTCGCCGTCGCGCTCCACCCTGCCGTTCAGACGCAAGCGGCGCCGGGTGGCGAGATCGATGCCGAGCAGGCCCACCGCAGCGCCCTCCTCCATGCCGGGTTCGGCCGGATCACCGGCATCGCGCCGCGCCGCAACAGTCAGCATGGACGGCGCCGGCGAGCCGAGAAAACCGGGCCGGCCGGCCCGGATCGTCGCCCATGGCAAGCCGTCCGGGTCGACCGCACCGATCACGATGAATGGCAGCCGCGCATAGAAGGCGCGCTGCGGCTCCATCATGAAAGGGCGAAAGATCGCATGGCCCACACGCGCCAGTTGCGCGGCCACGCCGGCCTGGCGCTGCAGTGCGATTTCACCGGGATGCCAGGGCGATGCCGGTGCAGGCGATTCAGGGGATGGGTGCATGGTGCTCTCCGGTGGCGGGATGAGTTCTCATCCTATTCCTTTCGAGATAAAAGATAATCCACCTCAACCGCAAATCAGTTCACCGGATAATGGAGAGATAACGTGGATCGGATCGACGCCATGAAAGCCCTGCTGGAGGTCGTCCGGTCGGGCAGCTTTTCGGCCGCCGCGCGCACGCTGGGCATGCCGACCACCTCGCTGACGCGCCGCATCTCGGAGCTCGAGGCCCGGCTCGACGCCCGCCTGCTCAACCGCACGACGCGCAGCCTGACGCTGACCGACGCCGGCGCCGCCTACGTGATCGCGGCGCGCAGGATCGTCGAGGAGGTCGAGGAAGCCGAGCGCGCGGCGACAGGAGAATATGCCGAGCCGCGCGGCGAACTCGTGATCACGGCGCCGACCATGTTCGGCCGCCTGCACGTGGTACCGATCGTTGCCCGCTTCCTGGCCCACTATCCCCACATCGACGTGCGGCTGCTGTTGACCGATGCGATCGTGCAACTGGTCGACGAGCGCGTCGACCTGGCCATCCGGCTCGGTCCGCTAGCCGACAGCAGCCTGGTCGCGCGGCAGGTCGGCCTGATGCGCACCGTGGTGTGCGCCAGTCCCGACTTTTTTGAGAGACATGGCGCGCCGGCCGATGCGCGCACCGCGGCGGCCATGCCGACGATCGCCGTCGGCAGCGTCGCCAGCCAGCGCCACGTCTGGCGCCTGTACGACGCGGCCACCGGCGCATGGGACAACGTACCGATCGCGCCGCGCCTGGCGGTCACCAACAACGAGGCGGCGGTGGAAGCGGCCGTGCTGGGCGTGGGTCTTACCCAGCAGCGCCTGTACCAGGTCGCCGATCACCTCGCCAGCGGCGCGCTGCGCCTGTGCCTGCGCGACTGCGAGGCGCCGCCGGCGCCGGTGCACGTGGTGCAGGTCGCGCGCGACTACCTGCCGCTCAAATCCCGGAAATTCCTCGACTTCGCCATCCCGCCATTGCGCGAACGCCTGGCCGCGCTGGAGAAAATGGCGCAGTAGGGCTAGCCCTACTGCGCCAGCTTGCGCTGCCGCTCTTCCCTCGGCGTATTCCCGAACAGGGCCCCGAAGGCCGTCGAAAAATGCGAGCCCGACGAAAACCCGCACATCAATCCCACTTGCACGATCGAGTGATTGGTGTCCAGCAGCAACTGGCGCGCCCGGCGCAGGCGCAGCTCGAGGTAGTAGCGCGACGGCAGGCTGCCCAGATACTGCTTGAACAGGCGCTCCAGCTGGCGCCTCGAGATGCCCGACAACTGGGCGATATCGTCGGTCGAGAGTGGCTCTTCGATGTTCGCTTCCATCAGCGCCACCGCCTCGGACAATTTCGGCTGCAGCACGCCGAAACGGGCCTGCAGCGCCACCCGCTGGCGCTCGTCGGGGCCGCGCACGCGGTCGATGCACAGCGTTTCCTTGACCTGCGCCTGGACCGTCGCGCCGCACAGCAGGTCGATCAGGGTCAGCGCGAAGTCGATGCTGGCCGCGCCGCCGCAACAGGTCAGGCGGTTGGCGTCGATTTCGTACAGGTTGGGGGTCAACAGCGCCGCTTCGGCCTGGGCATTGACGTCGGGATACAGCGCCCACGGCAGCGCGGTGCGCACGCCCTGCAGGGCGCCGGAATCGGCCAGCCACAGCACGCCGGCGCCTACGCCACCCCAGAACGGCGCGGCGCGGCAACGCTCGATGAGGGCGCGGCAATTGGCCGGGCGCAGCGCGGCGTCGGACTCGTCGGCCACCAGCAGCACCAGGTGCCAGTGGCGCCCGGGGTCGCCCATGAATTTGTCGGGACTGCGCACGTCGACGTGCAGGCGGCCCGGCCCCAGCACCTTGGCGGCCAGCCGCAGCGGTTGATACAGGCCCGACCAGGTCAGGGAATCCGGCTCGCCGGCATTGACCAGCAGGATACGCAAGGGCTGTTCCCGCGTCAGGGGGGACAGGTCAGCTTGCTGCATCGGAACAGGTGGTCGATGTCATGGCCGTAAAAAACGGTGGGTGCCGGTGGCGAAAGAACGACATCATACCGGAGATCAATCTGGCAAGTTCCAGGACCATGCCGGTACGCAGCATTCTTGCGAACGCGGCAACGCAAGCCCGGACGGACAGCTATAATCCCGCCCCATGGGGGAACGATATCTAAAAAGCGTCCGGTTGCTGGCCGAGTGCATGCAGGGCTTCGAGCGCGTCTCGGGCGATGCGGTACGCCACAACGGGCTGACCCACGCGCAGTTCGATATCATCGCCACGCTGGGCAATACCACCGGCATGAGCTACAAGGAACTGGGCGAGCGCACCCTCATTACCAAAGGCACCCTGACCGGCGTCATCGAGCGCCTGGAACAGAAGGGCCTGGTGCTACGCGAGCGCAACTGCGCCGACAAGCGATCGTTCTTCGTGCGCCTGACGCCGTCCGGCGAGCAGGTGTTCTGCGATGTGTTTCCCAAAGTGATCGCACACGGAAAAGAATTATTCAACGCCTACAGCGACGCCGAATTCGACGCGCTGGAAGCCGCACTGGCACAACTGCGCAGCCGCATCGCCGCGCATGCGGGCCAGCCTCCCTCCTCACCCTCCCTGAAGGAATCGACGTGAAAACCTCCCTGATCGACGGCAAGAAGCCAGCCCATTTCGACAAGCACATCATCGGCAACATCCTGCTCGACGTCGCACCGCTCGACGAAGTCAAGGAAGAAGCCATGCTGATCGGCCTGCGCAATGAAGCCGGAGAAATCTACCGTCTCATCGGCGCCACCAAGCTCAACAGCTACATGAACGCCGTCGAGGAACTGCTCGACCTGGGCCTGGTCGACGAGCTGGAAGACACCGAAGACCAGGAAGAAGGCTGCGACGCCATCTTCAGCGAAGAGTAAAGACACCGGTGCGCCACGGCGCGTCATTAATGCCACAATGCAACAAATCTGGCGGCGCAGCGTTGTGATGGAGGTATAATTTTTCCATGGACCAACTTTCCGCACTCGACAGCATTGTCGCGCAAGCCGGTCGCGGCGAGCTCGCCTTCCCGACCAGCGTCCACGCGTCGCTCACCCTGCAGCGCGCGCTCGGCGAACCGGATTGCCACATCGACGCCGCCGCCCGCCTGGTACAGACCGAACCGCTACTGGCTGCGCGCACCGTCGCGATCGCCAACTCGGTCGCCTACAACCGCAGCGGCAACGACGTCACCAATGTGCGCGCCGCGGTGCAGCGGGTGGGCTTTCGCACCCTCGGCGCCCTGGCCACCTCGCTCATCGTGCGCCAGCTGGCCAGCGAGATACGCGACCCCGGCCTGCGCCAGAAAGCCGATCAACTGTGGAACCACTCGGCCCATGTGGCCGCGCTGAGCCAGGTGATCGCGCGCCGGGTATCGTTCGTCGATCCCGAGACCGCGCTGTTCGCCGGCATCGTGCACGAAGTCGGCGGCTTTTACTTGCTGTCGCGCGCCGAAGCGATGCCGGGCCTGCTGGACGACAACCTCGACGCCTGGCTGGACCATGGCGAAGCGGCGGTCGGACGCGGCGTGCTGCACCAGCTGGGCGTGCCGGTGCCGGTGATGCAGGCGATCGAAGCCATGTGGGACGGCTTGCGCGCGCTGCCGCCCGAGACCCTCGGCGACACGCTGCTGCTGGCCAACGACCTGACGCCATATCCATCGCCGCTGTTCCAGCCGCTCGGCGCCGCCCCGCATGCGGCAGCGGCCACGATCGACTGCGTGCTCGGTGCGGGAACCTTGAAACAGGTGCTGGAAGAATCGAATGAAGAGGTCAAGAGCTTGACCTCGGCCCTGCTGTCATAAAAACAGGCAAAAAAATGCCCGCTCGGTGACGAGCGGGCCAAAGTCCAAAACTAGGGATGTCCTGAAAGAGACGAGCCCATCTTATGCCACGCACACGCTGTTTTCGGTGCGCTGACACACACTGAACGCCATTCTCCCGTACTTGCCGTGACATGCCCAGGCGTGCCCTTCCCGGCGCCGCTTTCTGCTAAGGTTTTCACGACTGATGACGTGGAGAGCAGAATGAAATTGAATCTGGATAAGCAGGTGGCGATCGTGACCGGCGGCGATTCGGGTATCGGCCGCGGCATCTGCCTGGCCTACGCCCGCGCGGGTGCCCGGGTGGTGGTCAACTACAACAGCAGCCAGGACAAGGCCGACGAGGTCGTCAAGCAGATCGAGGCCGATGGCGGCAAGGCCGTGGCCGTGCAGTGCAATGTATCCAGGGAAGACGATGTCGAGCGCCTGTTCGACACCGCGATCGAGGCCTTCGGCGGCGTCGACATCCTGGTCGCCAATTCCGGCATCCAGAAAGATGCGGCGTTCGCCGACATGTCGTTGCAGGACTGGCAGGCCGTGATCGATGTGAACCTGACCGGCCAGTTCCTGTGCGCACGCACGGCGATCCGCCACTTCCGCAAGCAGGGCAACCGCGGCCACGGCCGCGCGAATGGCTGCATCCTGTTCATGAGCTCGGTCCATGAAACGATTCCCTGGGCCGGCCATGTCAACTATGCGGCGTCCAAGGGCGGCATCGGCATGCTGATGCGCTCGCTGGCGCAGGAAGTCGCGGGCGAACGCATCCGCGTCAACAGCATCGCACCGGGCGCCATTCGCACCGCCATCAACGAAGACACGACCTCGGGCGACGAAGCCAGGGAATTGCTCAAGCTGATTCCATACGGCCGTATCGGCGCCACCGACGACGTCGCACCGCTGGCGCTGTTCATGGCTTCGGACCTGGCCGACTACATGACCGGCTCGACCGTGTATGTGGACGGCGGCATGTCGCTGTATCCAGGGTTTGAAGACAATGGCTGAAGCGAGTACGCCGAATCTCAAGGCGATGGTGCCGCCGCGCCCCATCGCCGACCATGGTGCGATCGGCAACCTGGCCACGATGGCGCTGGTGGCGACGGACGGCACCATCGACTTCATGTGCTGGCCCGACTTCGACAGTCCGAGCGTGTTCGCGGCCCTGCTCGACATCGACAAGGGCGGCCACTTCACGCTGGCGCCCGAAATCCCGGATGCGCGCGTCGTCCAGTCCTACGTGCCCGACACCAACGTCCTGTTGACACACTGGTTCGGCGAAAACTGCAGCGCCGAGATCACCGACCTGATGGCCGGGCCCGAAGAGTTGGGCCACGGTACCGGCCGCCTGCTGCGGCGGGTGCGCGTCACGCGCGGCGACGTGTGCTTCAGGCTCGATTGCCGGCCGCGCTTCGACTATGCGCGCCAGCGGCCGCAGGTGACTGTCGGCGATGGACACGTGGTATTTTCCGCGCCGGGGGCGCCGTCGCTACGGCTGTGTGCGCCGGTCGAATTCACGGTCGAGGACGACGGCGCGGTCGCCAGCTTCACGATCGCCAATGGCCAGACCATGGATTTTGTCCTGCACGACGACGGCGACCCGATTCTCGACGACGCCGGGCGCGACGCGCTGGTGCACGAAGTGATCAGGAAATGGCAGAAATGGTCGCACCGCTCGACTTATCGGGGACGTTGGCGCGAGCCGGTGATGCGCTCGGCACTGGTGCTCAAATTGATGACCTCGATCCGCCACGGGTCGATGGTCGCGGCCGCCACCTTCGGCCTGCCCGAGGTGCTCGGCGGTGGGCGCAACTGGGATTATCGGGCGACCTGGATCCGCGACGCCTCGTTCACCGTGTACGCGCTCATGCGGCTCGGCTATACCGACGAAGCCAAGGCATTCACGCGCTGGTCGGCGGACCGTCCGAAGCAGGAGAAGGACGGCCACCTGAAACTGATGTACGCGCTCGACGGCAGCGAGATCGACGAAGAAACCGAGCTCGACCACCTGGACGGCTACGCCGCGTCGAAGCCGGTGCGGATCGGCAACGCCGCGGCAGCGCAATTGCAGCTCGATATCTTCGGCGCCCTGCTCGACTCGATCTACCTGAGTAACAAGTATGGCGAAGCGATATCGCATGCCGACTGGGTCGGCGTGTGCCGCGTGGTGAATTATGTGTGCGACAACTGGCAGCTTCCGGACGCGGGGATCTGGGAAGGCCGCGAAGAACCGCGCGAACACCTGCATTCACAGCTGATGTGCTGGGTCGCCGTCGACCGCGCCATCCGCCTGGCCAGCAAGCGCTCGCTGCGCGCCCCGTTCGACCGCTGGGTGGAGGCGCGCAATGCGATCTCCAGGTATATCTGGGAAACCTTCTGGAACGACGAACTCGGTCATTTCGTGCGCAGCAAAGGCTCGACCGACCTGGATGGCGCCATGCTGATGATGCCGCTGATGCGCTTCGTCGGCTCGACCGATCCGCAATGGCTGGCCACGCTGGACGCGATCGGCGCGCAACTGGCCGACGACGCGCTGGTATTGCGCTATGACCGTGACGACGGGCTGGAGGGCAAGGAAGGCGCGTTCGCGGCCTGCTCGTTCTGGTATGTCGAATGCCTGGCGCGCGCCGGCCGCATCGAGGAGGCGCATGCCAACATGGACAAGCTGCTCAACTACGGCAACCACCTCGATCTGTATGCCGAAGAGTTCACGGGCAAGGCCGAGCTGCTCGGCAACTTCCCGCAAGCCTTTACGCACCTGGCATTGATCAGCGCGGCCACCTACCTCGACCGCGCCATCGATGGCGGGCGGCCGCGGCCGTGGCAGTTGTAATGAGAATAGGCGCCTAGTACATCTTGTACGGCAGGAATTTGCCGGACATCGTGATGCTGACCCGGTCGCCGGCCGGGTCGGGCTCGCGCTGCATGTCCATCCGGAAGTCGATCGCCGACATGATGCCGTCGCCAAACTCCTCGTGGATGAGCGCCTTGAAGGTGGTGCCGTACACGCTGACCAGTTCGTGGAAGCGGTAGACCAGCGGATCGGTCGGCACGGCCGTCGGCAGCGAACCCCGGTACGGCACCTGCTGCAGCACCAGCATCGCTTCTTCGGGCAGGCCGAACACCTCGCCGACGATGGCGGCCTGGCGCGCGTCGAAGGTCATCTGGCCCAGGCAACCGGCCGTCACCCACTCTTTCGACAGTCCGACCCGTTCGGCCACGTCGCGCCATTTGATGTCCTTGCGGATCTTGGCGGTCATGATCATTTCGGTCACGTCGGTACGGTTCATGCGGCTCTCCTGGTGGGTGATGGACAGGACAGCAAAAGCAGGAACGATGCCAGCCGAAATGGACGCACACATCGGGATAAACAAACATCAGGACAAAAAAAACCCGCTTCGTTGCGGAAGCGGGCTGAAGTCCAAAACTAGGGATGTCCTGAAAGAGACAGTTCCACTATAGGGATTGCGGCGCACTACCTCTGTGCGATGACGCACGCAATTTCGCATTGGCTGCACGACCTGTGCGCGCGTTCGATTTTGCTCAAAAGAAATGCCGCCGCGGCGGGGCCGGGGCGGCATGTCCTGTGGCGATGACGCGGCAGGGTTACACCACGGCGCCGTCGGTATCGTCCTTTTCCTTGACCGGCTTGATCAGGTCTTCACGCTTGACGCCCAGCCACATGGCCACGGCGGCGGCGACGAACACCGACGAATAGATGCCGAAGCAGATACCGATGGCCAGGGCGATCGCGAAGTAATGCAGCGCGTAGCCCCCGAAGAACAGCATCGACATCACCATCAGCAGGGTCGAACCGTGGGTGATGATGGTGCGCGAGATGGTGGAGGTGATCGCGTGGTTGATCACTTCCGGGACCGTCATCTTGCGCTGCTTGCGGAACATTTCACGAATCCGGTCGAAGATGACGACCGATTCGTTGACCGAGTAGCCCAGCACCGCCAGCGTTGCCGCCAGCACCGTCAGCGAGAATTCCCAGCCGAAGAAGGCAAAGAAGCCGAGGATGATGACCACGTCGTGCAGGTTGGCGATCACGGCGGCGACAGCGTACTTCCACTCGAAGCGGATCGCCAGGTAGATCATGATGCCGACGATCACCATCACCAGCGCGTTCAGGCCGTTCTGGGCCAGCTCCTCGCCGACCGACGGGCCGACGAACTCGACCCGCTGCAGGCCGACCAGCTCCGCATTGGCCGCGTTCATGCAACCGGTGTGGTTGACGACTTCGCCCTTCTCGGTGGTGACCTGGCTCTGCTTCGGCGTGCCGTTTTCGGACGCGCAGATGGCATTGAACACGCTGGTCGAGGTGCCGGCCGCCTGTGCGCCTTCCAGGATCGGCAGGCGCAGCATGATGTCCTGGGCGGTGCCGAAGCTGGCCACTTCAGGGTGCGAGTAGCCCATCTCGCGCAGCGTGTTGCGGATCTTTTCCTGGTCCGCCGCATGCGGGTAGCGCAGCTCCATCACGGTGCCGCCGGTGAATTCCACCGAGTAGTTCAGGCCTTTGGTCGCCAGGAAGAACACGGCCAGCAGGAAGGTCACAATCGAGATCGCATTCAGGATCTTGGCGTGACGCATGAACGGGATGTCCCGTTTAATCTTGAAAAATTCCATGTTCAGTCCTGGATGCTTGCTTCTTTGTTGTTAGGCGAGGCCATACCGTCGCGCCACACGGTGCCGATCGAGATCGTGGTCAGTTTCTTGCGGCGGCCGTACCACAGGTTGGCGAAGCCACGCGACACGAACACGGCCGAGAACATCGAGGTCAGGATGCCCAGGCAGTGCACCACGGCGAAGCCGCGCACCGGCCCCGAACCGAAGATCAGCAGCGCCAGGCCGACGATCAGGGTGGTCACGTTGGAGTCGACGATGGTGTCCCAGGCGTGCTTGGAACCGGCCGAGATCGCCGCCTGCGGGGTGGCCCCGCCGCGCAGCTCTTCGCGGATGCGCTCGTTGACCAGCACGTTCGAGTCGATCGCCACGCCCAGCGCCAGCGCGATTGCCGCGATACCCGGCAGCGTCAGGGTAATGCCCAGCATCGACAGCAGGGCCAGCAGGAACAGCACGTTGGCCGCCAGCGCCAGCGCGCTGAAGATACCGAACATGTGGTAGTAGATGACCATGAAGACCGCGATCGCCACGAAGCCCCAGATGGTCGAGTGCAGGCCGCGCGAGATGTTCTCGGCGCCCAGCTGCGGGCCGATCACGCGTTCTTCGACGAATTCCATCGGCGCCGACAGCGCGCCCGAGCGCAGCAGCAGGGCCAGCTCGTTGGCGTCCTGCGAGGTGCCCATATTGGTGATCTGGAACGACGAACCCAGTTCGCTCTGGATGGTCGGGGCCGACAGCACGTTATAGACGTTCTTTTCCTTGAGCAGGATCGCCATGCGCTTGCCGACGTTCTCGCGGGTGGCCATGCGGATGCGGCGGCCGCCGTCGCCGTTCAGGTCGAGCGACACGGCCGGCTGCTGGTTGGAGTCGAAGCTGGCGGTGGCGCTCGAGATGTATTCGCCGGTCAGGATCACGTCGCGCGAGACCACGATCGGGGCGCCGCGGCCTTCGGTGAACAGTTCCGAATTCAGCGGGATGGCGGCCGACAGTTCGGTGCCCGGGGTCACGGTCGAATCGACCATGCGCAGTTCGAGGGTCGCGGTGCGGCCGATGATGTCCTTGGCGCGCGCCACGTCCTGCACGCCTGGCAATTGCACCACGATGCGGTCGGCGCCCTGCTGCTGGATGATCGGCTCGGTGGTGCCCAGTTCGTTGATGCGCTTGGACAGGGTGACGATGTTCTGCTTGACGCCCTCTTCCACGGTGCGCTTGAGCGCATCGGGCTTGACGGTGACGATCAGCTTCTGGTCGGCGCCGTCGGCGGCGTCGGCGAAGTTGAGTTCCTGCGAAGCGCTGGCCAGCACGTTGCGGGCGGCGCTGCGGGTGGCGGCGTCGCGGAAGCGCACTTCGATGGTATTGCCCACGCGCTCGATGCCGGCGTGGCGCACTTCCTTGTCGCGCAGGTTGCTGCGCACGCTGGCGAGCACGCCGCGCACTTTATTGTCCAGCACGGCCTTGGTGTCGACCTGCAGCAGGAAGTGCACACCGCCGCGCAAGTCGAGGCCCAGGCTCATCGGCTTGGCGCCGATCGCCTGCATCCAGGCCGGGGTATTGGTCACCAGGTTGACGGTGACGATGTAATCGGGGTTGGCGGGGTCGCGGTTCAGCTCGCGCTCCAGGGCCAGCTTGGCCTTGAACTGGGCGTCGGTGCTGGGGAAGCGGATCCGTACCGAGGTAGTGTGGCCGGTGCCTTCCAGGCTGATGCCGTTGGAAGGGATCTCGGAGCGCTTCAGCGCTTCCTCGACCAGGCCGGTGGACGCGCTCGTGATGTTCAGGGTCGAGCGGCCCGAGGTCACCTGCAACGCCGGTGTTTCGCCGAAGTAGTTCGGTGCCGTGTACAGCGCACCGAGCAGCAGCGTCACGACAATGAGTATGTATTTCCAGACGGGATAGCGATTCATGGTTTTCCGGCGTTCAGGTTGCGCAGTGCGGCCCAAGGCCGCACCACTGGCTTACAGGGCTTTCAGGGTGCCTTTTGGCAGCAGCGTGGTGACTGCGTTCTTTTGCACCGTGATTTCGGTACCGGTTGCCACTTCCAGCGACACATAGGTGTCGGTCACTTTCGACACGCGGCCGACGATGCCGCCAGCGGTGACGACTTCGTCGCCCTTGGCCAGCGCGTCCATCATCGATTTGAGTTCCTTCTGGCGTTTCTGCTGTGGGCGGATCATCAGGAAGTACATGACCACGAACATCAGGATCAGCGGCAGGAAAGTCGTCAGGCTGCCCATCAGGCCAGGATCTGCGGCCGGGGCAGTTTGCGCGTACGCGTTGGAAATGAACACAAGAACTCCGATTGTGAAGTTAAAAAAAGAAGCGGTGTATTCTAGCACCGGCTTATGGCCGTGGACCAAATCTGGGAGTATGTAGTCTTGCTTTTTGGTATTACAAGAGCAACGGTGGAAATTGCTTGCGCGCCGATCGTAAACACGTTTTTGTGCCGTCTCGGCGGTAAGTAAGCGCAAACATTTAACGCGCCCGGAAAACCGTCATTCCCGCGCAGGCGGGAATCCAGGTTTGCTTGAACAGCATCTACGCTTGATGTGATCGGTACGCACCGCACCTGGATTCCCGCCTGCGCGGGAATGACGGTCCTGGGGCGAGCGGCCCACCCAAGCGCGCGAGGAAGCGCTTACATCACGCCTTACACACCCCTGGCGCGGTCAGCGTTAAAGCGCACGCGGAAGCCGTTGAAATCGTCGGCATCGATCGCGTCGCGCATTTCCTGCATCAGCTTCAGGTAATAGTGCAGGTTGTGGATGGTGTTCAGGCGCGCGCCCAGGATCTCGTTCGAGCGGTGCAGGTGGTGCAGGTAGGCGCGCGAGAAGTTCTTGCAGCAATAGCAATCGCAGCTTTCGTCCAGCGGCGCCTGCTCGTCCTTGTAGCGGGCATTCTTGATCTTGACGTCGCCGAAGCGGGTGAACAGCCAGCCGTTGCGCGCATTGCGGGTCGGCATCACGCAGTCGAACATGTCGACGCCGTTGGCCACGCCGTCGACCAGGTCTTCCGGCGTACCGACACCCATCAGGTAGTGCGGCTTGTTCTCGGGCAGGCGCGGGCCGACGTGGGCCAGGATGCGCTTCATGTCTTCCTTCGGCTCGCCCACCGACAGGCCGCCGATCGCCAGGCCCGGGAAATCGATGTCTTCCAGGCCGGCCAGCGATTCGTCGCGCAGGTGTTCGTACATGCCGCCCTGGACGATGCCGAACAGCGCGTTAGGATTCTCGCCGCCGGTGAATTCGTTCATCGAGCGCTGGGCCCAGCGCAGCGACATGCGCATCGACTTGGCCGCTTCTTCGGCGGTGGCCGGACGGCCGTCGATTTCATACGGCGTGCATTCGTCGAACTGCATCACGATGTCGGAGTTCAGCGCGCGCTGGATCTGCATCGAGATCTCGGGCGACAGGAACAGCTTGGAGCCGTCGATCGGCGAGGCGAACTTGACGCCCTCTTCCGTGATCTTGCGCATCGCGCCCAGCGAAAACACCTGGAAGCCGCCCGAGTCGGTCAGGATCGGCTTGTCCCAGCCCATGAACCCGTGCAGGCCGCCAAATTTGTTCATCACGTCCACGCCCGGGCGCAGCCACAGGTGGAAGGTATTGCCCAGGATGATTTGCGAGCCGACTTCCTTGAGTTCGACCGGGTCCATCGCCTTGACCGAACCGTAGGTGCCGACCGGCATGAAGATCGGGGTTTCGATGGTGCCGTGGTTCAGTTTCAAACGGCCGCGGCGGGCGTGCGACAGGCCGCTGGTGTCTTTTTTGAGCAGGGTAAATTCGAGCATCGTGTTCTTAACGTGAAGTGGTCGTCAGCAGCATGGCGTCGCCATAGCTGAAGAAGCGGTATTCGTTGGCGATCGCATGGGCATACGCCTTGCGGATCGGCGCGTAGCCGGCGAAGGCCGACACCAGCATCAGCAGGGTCGACTTGGGCAGGTGGAAATTGGTCACCAGGCGGGTGACGGTCTTGAAGCGGTAGCCGGGCGTGATGAACAGCGCGGTGTCGGCGCTGCCGGCCACCAGTTCGCCGCTCTGCGAGGCCGATTCCAGCGCGCGCAGGCTCGTGGTGCCGACGGCCACCACGTCGCGGCCGGCCGCTTTCGCCGCGCGCACCGCGTCCACCGTGTCTTGCCCGATGGTGTACCACTCGGTGTGCATCTTGTGCTCGCTCAGGTCTTCGACCCGCACCGGCTGGAAGGTGCCGGCGCCCACGTGCAGCGTGACGTAGGCGAACTGGACGCCCTTGGCGGCCAGTTTGTCGAGCAGCGGCTGGTCGAAGTGCAGACCGGCGGTGGGCGCGGCCACGGCGCCCGGTTCTTTCGAGTACACGGTCTGGTAGCGCTGCTCGTCGAACGCGTCGGCATTGTGCTCGATATAGGGCGGCAATGGCAGGCGGCCGTGGGCCTCGATCAGCTCGAACACATCGCCCTCGAAATGCAGGGTGAAGAATTCGCCGGCGCGCTCGCCGGTGGTCACGTCGAAGGCGTCGGCAAGGCGGATGCGGTTGCCGGGCTTGGGCGACTTGGAAGCGCGCACCTGGGCCAGCACGGTCCGGCTGTCGAGCACGCGCTCGACCAGCACCTCGACCTGGCCGCCGGTTTCCTTGACGCCGAAGAAGCGCGCCTTGAGCACGCGCGTATTGTTCATCACCAGCAGGTCGCCCGCCTGCAGCTGGTCGACGATGTCGGAAAAATGGCGATCAAGGATCTGGTCCTGATCGAGTTGCAGCAGGCGCGACGCGCTGCGGTCGGGCAGCGGCAACTGGGCGATGCGCTCGGGGGGCAACTCGAAGTCGAAATCGGAAAGCGAATACATTGGGTTCAATTCTGGAGAATGGGCGCTGCCAGGCAGCATGGTTCCCTTACAATATGGGTTCCAGCGCGTACGGCGAACCTTCTATTTTACGCCAGCAGCGCCAATTTGCCGCGATATGCCCGCCTCCAAAACCACAAATCCGCCCAAAACCCTCGAAAGCAAGCTCGCCCGCCTGGGGCTGCACAGCGACATGGACCTGGTCCTGCACCTGCCGATGCGCTACGAGGACGAGACCCAGATCGTTCCCATCCGCGAGGCCTGCCTGCGCGGCGGCCATGTCTCGCAGGTCGAAGGCGTGGTGACCAAGAACGAAATCTCGTTCAAGCCGCGCCGCCAGCTGCTGGTGACGATCACCGACGAATCGGGCGACCTGCTGCTGCGCTTCATGAATTTCTACGGCAGCCAGGTCAAGCAGATGGCCGAAGGCGTGCGGATCCGCGCGCGCGGCGAACTCAAACATGGATTCTTCGGCGCCGAGATGGTGCACCCGACCTACAAGGTGGTCAACGAAGGCGCGCCCCTGCCCGCCTCGCTCACGCCCGTGTACCCGGCCGGCGAAGGGCTGTCGCAGACGATCCTGCGGCGCGCGATCGCCGACGCGATGAAGCGGATCGACTGGAGCGACACGGTGCCAAGCGTGGTGCGCAAGCGCTTCGAGCTGCTCGACTTCGAGCCGGCCGTCAGGCTGCTGCACTACCCGCCGGCCGACGTCGACGAACACGCGCTGGGCGAGAAGTCGCATCCGGCCTGGGAGCGGATGAAATTCGACGAACTGCTGGCGCAGCAGTTGTCGCTCAAACGCGCGCAGCGCGCACGCCGCGAAAAAGGCGCGCCGCATCTGCGCGCGGTCGGGACGCTGTCCGAGGCCTTCCTGAAAGGCCTGCCATTCGCGCTGACCGGCGCCCAGCAGCGCGTGGTGCAGGAAATCCGCGCCGACCTGGTCGAGGGCTATCCGATGCAGCGCCTGCTGCAGGGCGACGTCGGCAGCGGCAAGACCGTGGTCTCGGCGCTGGCCGCCGCGCAGGCGATCGACAGCGGCTACCAGGCCGCGCTGATGGCGCCGACCGAGATCCTGGCCGAGCAGCACTTCAGGAAGATCGCGGCCTGGATGGAGCCGCTCGGGGTCAAGGTGGCCTGGCTCACGGGCAGCCTCAAGAAAAAGGACAAGGCCGCCTCGAACGAGTTGATCGAGTCGGGTGAAGCCAACCTGGTGATCGGCACCCACGCGCTAATCCAGGACACGGTACAGTTCGCGAAACTGGGCCTGGTGATCGTCGACGAGCAGCACCGCTTCGGCGTCGGCCAGCGCCTCACCCTGCGCAACAAGGGCAGCGACGGCCTGGTGCCGCACCAGCTCATGATGTCGGCCACGCCGATCCCGCGCACGCTGGCGATGACGTATTACGCCGACCTCGAAGTCTCGGTGATCGACGAACTGCCGCCGGGCCGCAGTCCGATCGTCACGCGCGCGATCGACCAGATGCGCCGCGACGAAGTCATCGAACGCGTGTACGCGGCGGCGCTGGAGGGACGACAGGTGTACTGGGTCTGTCCGCTGATCGAGGAATCCGAAGCACTGCAACTGCAGACCGCGACCGAGACGTACGAGACGCTGGCCGAGTCGCTGCCCGACCTGCAGGTGGGGCTGGTGCATGGCCGCATGAAGCCGGCCGAGAAACAGGAAGTGATGGATGCGTTCACGGCGGGCCAGGTGCACGTGCTGGTGGCGACCACGGTGATCGAGGTCGGCGTCGACGTACCGAATGCGTCACTGATGGTGATCGAGCATGCCGAGCGTTTCGGCCTGTCGCAGCTGCACCAGCTGCGCGGGCGGGTCGGGCGCGGCTCGGCGGCCTCGGTGTGCCTGCTGCTGTACCAGGCGCCGCTGGGGCAAGTCGCCAAGCAGCGCCTGATGACGATGCGCGAGACCACCGACGGCTTCGAGATCGCGCGGCGCGACCTGGAGATTCGCGGGCCCGGTGAATTCCTGGGCGCGCGCCAGTCGGGGCAGGCGATGCTGCGCTTCGCCGACCTGGAGCTGGACCAGTGGCTGGTCGACCGGGCGCGCGACGTGGCGCAGTGGCTGCTCGACGGCGAGACGCTTGACAAGATGGCGGTGGTCGACGCGCACCTGGCGCGCTGGCTGGGTGGTCGTGAAGAATTCCTGAAAGTGTGACGATGGCTGACGAACGCAAACTGGCGGTCGATGAATTGATGGCGCTGGCGCAGGCCTCGGTGGCGGTGACGCAGGAATGCGCCTGCGGTATCGCGCACTACCGCGAGTGGACCCGCACGCCGGCGACGTTTCCGCAAGAGCAGATGCGCGCCGTCGGCACGCTGGCCGGCGATCCGTATGACGAGCCGACCTACGCCGAATACCATCCGACGGGCAGCAATTACTGGTCGCCGGATGCGCCGATCGCGCTGCGGCATTTTCCGTACAACCGCTGCGCGGTCCAGCAGTGCACGGTGTGCGGGCGCTGCTGCCTGCATTACGTGGAGGCCGGCGGCTACTATGTCGAGCCGCGGGTGCGGGCGCTCGATCCGGGGTATGTCGTCGATCAGCCGACCAGTTGAAGCGGTGGCGCCGGATTGTCCGGCGCCAGACTCACGCGGCAGGTTCCGGCGCCAGTGGGCGGGATGTGCAGCAGGTCGTACGATTCCAGCATCGATCGCAGGTTCCTGAAGCCGTAGGCGGCGCACGTGAAGTCCGGACGATCCTTGCGCAGGTGGTTACCCAAGGCGCCAAGGTCGACCGAGCCGTCCGGCGATGCCGCTCCCAGTTCGCGCACTGCCTGCACCACGAATCTGGGCCGACGCTTGATGCTTGCCACGGTCTGGGACGCCGGCGGCGCGGCACATGGCGGCTTTGCCTGCGGCGCAGGTGTGACAGCCGGAACATATTCATGGAACCTGTCGCAGGCCTGGCGTAGCGCAACCGGGGTCTTTGCCTCGCCCACGATCTGAACCATCCCGCCGCGTTCCTGCAACCTGTGGCACAGGCCGACGAAATCAGCATCGCTGGTCACGATCAGGAAACGTTCGGCACGTCGGTCGAGCAGCATTTCCAGGGCGTCGAGGGCCAGTGCGATATCGGCTGTATTTTTTCCGCCGGCACCAGGAAACTGCATCGCCGGCGCGCAGCCGCAACGCACCAGCGCCTCCTGCCACCTGATCAGCGTTGCAGGATTGCCATATCCACGACGGATCGTCACGCGCCCCAGCGTCGATGCAATGCGCATGGCATGGTCGAGTGCTGCCGGCTGCGCATTCTCGCAGTCGACCAGTACAGCGATAGGTGGTTGCGGGATCATGATCGTCCTGTGGAAGTCGGCCGTCTACTCTACCAGCGATTGTCATGGACGCGACGCCGAAGTTACCCCAAAACAACCAGTGACAATTGAATAGAAAAATCCGTATTGATTGCGACTATCTTTGTGTGCGGCGCACCATCGACCCGCGCCCCCCCCGTCAAACATTTTCTGGAAGCGGCCATGCCTTTCGTCGGACTCGGACTTCACTTCGCCATCGCGCTGTTCTTCGCGATCCACGCCGTGCGCAACAACCGCCAGATGGTGTGGCTGCTGATCCTGTTCGCGGCGCCCCTGCTCGGCAGCCTGGTGTATTTCGTGGTCGAATACCTGCCGGCGTCCCGGCTGGAGCGCCAGGCGCGTATCGCGGGCCGCAAGCTGCAGCAGGCCGTCGATCCGGGCCGCGCGGTGCGCGAAGCGCGCCATGCCTACGACCTGACCCCGACCGCGCACAACCAGATGCGCCTGGCCGCCGCGCTGCTGGGCGCCGGCCAGGCCGCCGAAGCGGTGCAGCAGTTCGACGCCTGCCTGCGTGGCCCGTTTGCCGGCGACGCGCAGGTCATCATCGGGGCGGCGCATGCCCATCTGGCCAATGGCCAGCCGGCGGCGGCGATCGCGCTGCTCGAACCACTGCAAGGGCGACAGCCGAACCTGCGCGCCGATGAAGTCGGCCTGGCGCTGGGGCGTGCGTATGCCGCCAGCGGGCGCCACGACGACGCCGGGGCGCAGTTCGAAGCGGTCGTCGAGCGCTTCGGCGTGCTCGAAGCGCGGGTCGAACTGGCGCTATGGGCGCTCGCCAACGGGCAGCAGGCGCTGGCGCAGCGCGAACTGGACGAACTCGCGCACGCGCGCAAGCACATGCCGAAGCATGCGCGCGGATTGAATCAGGCGTTGTTCGAGCGGCTCGATGCGGCCGTCGGCGCCAGGTAGACCGGGGAGCCGCCGCCTTGCGCGGCCTGGTCCAGCAGCGCCGCGACCCGCTGCAGCCGCGGTGCCTGCAGCGCACGCACGCGTTCGACCAGTTCCGGCCCCGCCGCTTCGGGCGAGCCGGCATCGAACGGCGGCTGCGGATCGTACTCGAATGTCAGCTGCAGCCGGCGCGCCACGTCGTCACCGGCCAGTTCGGCCGCCAGCGCCAGCGCGAAATCGATGCCCGCCGTGACGCCGCCGCCCGACAGCCGGTTGCGGTCGCGCACGATGCGCCGGGCGACGGGAATGGCGCCGAAGCGCGGCAGGAAGTCGCGCCACACCCAATGGCAGGCCGACTGGTAGCCATCGAGCAGCCCGGCCGCGCCCAGCACCAGCGCACCATTGCAGACCGAGGTGACATAGCGCGCCTGCGCACCCTGCGTGCGCAGGAAGTCCAGCACCCCGGCATCCTCGAACAGCGCCTCGATACCGAAGCCGCCCGGCACGCACAGCACGTCGAGGGGCGGAGAATCGTCCAGGGTGGTGGTGGGACAGATCGAGAAGCCGACGTCGGTCGGCACCGGGTCGAGGGTTTTCCAGATCAGGTGGACCCTGGCGCCGGGCACGCGGCTCAATACCTGCGCCGGGCCGGTCAGGTCGAGCTGGGTGACGTTCGGGAACAGCAGGAAACCAATGTGGATCGTCGTGTCGTTCATGGTCGGCTCCGGGTGGGAACCATGTGATTCTACGTCGGCTTGACTAACCGATGCGGTTATTGCATCGGCCCGCGATATGTTGCGGGCATCACCACGCTGCGCGAACGTCAACCGGTGTCCAAACGGATCCCGGATACGCAATTCGCGCCCCCCCCGGACATGTGGTCGATGTCCGGTCGGGTGCTGCACGGCGTGCCCCTACCGCGGCCGGTCCGCCTCGTAACCCAGCCCGATCTGGCGCCGGATTTCGTCCATCACGCCCATCAGCGCCAGCGTTTCGCCCAGTGGCATGACCGGACTTTCCAGCAACCCTTCACGCCAGCAGCGCTGCGCTTCGATCGCCTCGTGCACGTAGCCGTTGCCCAGGTACGGGGTCTCGATCGTGCGCACCGAACCGTCTTCCAGCGACACCGTGATCGAGGTCGCGCGGTGGAACATGGTGTTCATGCGCACCTGCCCACGCTCGCCCGAGACGGTCAGTTCGCTCGGCGTACGCGCCTGCAGCGAGCAGCTGCACACCGACATGCCGCCGCCTGCATGCTTGAGCGTGAAGCCGGTTTGCACGTCGACGCCGGTCGGGCCCATTTCAGCCTGGGCCCGCACGTCCAGCACGGGGCCCATCAGGCCGGCCGCGATCGAGAGCGGATAGATGCCCAGGTCGAGCAGCGCGCCGCCGCCGAGGTCGGGGTTGAAGACGCGGTGTTCGGGGCCGAACTGCGCGGCGAAGCCGAAATCGGCCACCACCTGGCGCGGGGTGCCGATCTCGCCGGACGCCAGGATGCGCTGGACCTCCTGGTAGGCAGGCAGGTAGCGCGTCCACATCGCCTCCATTAAAAACAGCCCTCTTGAGCGCGCCAGCGTGACTACCTGCTCGGCCTCGCGCAGGTTCATCGTGAAGGGCTTTTCGCACAGCACGCCCTTCCCGGCGCGCAGCACCGTCAAGGCATTGTCGGCGTGCTGCGGGTGCGGCGTCGCGATGTAGACCAGGTCGACGCCTGCCTCGGCCAGCGCCTCGCACGCGCCGTAGCTGGCCGGCGCGCCGAATTCCGCTGCGAAGGCGGCTGCTTTCTCGCTGCTGCGCGCGCCAACGGCGGCCAGCGTTGCTCCCGGCACGTCCTTGAGTGCATTGGCAAACGCACGGGCGATCTTGCCCGTGCCGAAAATTCCCCAGCGTACCGCGTCAGTCATCGGCTTCTCCTTGTCAGTCCGCCCCTTGTCGTTTGGGACGGAATACGGTCGTATCCAGATAAAAGCCGGCATCCTGCCCCGGCCACCAGCCCGGCACGCCCAGCACCTGCAGCGGCGTGAAGCCTGCCGGCGTGAGCGTGTCGCGTGCCAGCACGGCGGCCACCTCGCGGTCGAGCCATGCGCGGCGCCCTGCGCCATCGTGTGCAAAGTAGTCGGCGCCGGCGAACACCACGCGCGTATGCGCGGTGATCGCCTTGCGCGGCGCGACCAGCTTCTCCATCAGCGCATGGCCAAACAGCCAGACCTCGGCGTCGCTGCCAAACATCGCGCGCTTGTCGAACAGGGCGTCGCGCCAGCGGTGCGCGCGCAGGTCGTCCACCAGTACGTGGCCGGCCGCATCGTCGCGCACCACCAGCAGCGCCGCGTTCTCGTCGAAAATGGTGGCGGCGTCGCGGGCGGCGCCGCGCGACTTGCCCACGCCGGCGGCGGCGATCTGCGCCGCCTGCAGCGCATTCAGTTGCCGCTTGATGCGCGGGAAAGTCTGCCACACCAGCGCGTTGAAGAAGTCATGCAGATTATCGCGGGTCGGGACGTTTCCGGTCGCACCGATGAATTCCTCATAAGCCGTCCCCTCGGGCAGCGCCGCCTGCGGCACGAACCGCAGCGGCAGGCCGGCATGGTTGCGCAGATCAAGCAGCACGGCCTGCGCGTTGAAGGCGTCGATAAAATGGCTGTCCTGCGCGTCGCCGGCAGGCGCGGCGCGCTCCCACGCCGGGCGCACCGCGTCGTACCACGGCTGCGCCCAGTCGATCGGCGGCAGCATGCCCGGCTTACACCATCTTCCAGTTGATCGACTCGCCCGCGTTGAGCGGCACCAGCTGGTATTCGGCCATCGGCACCGATTCGGGCAGGGTCCACGATTCGCGCTTGAGCGTGATGGTTCCCTCGTTGCGCGGCAGGTTGTAGAAGGCCGGGCCGTTGAAGCTGGCGAAGGCTTCGAGTTTATCGAGCGCGCCGGCCTGGGCGAAGGCTTCGGTGTACATCTCCATCGCGTGCAGCGCGGTGTAGCAGCCGGCGCAGCCGCAGGCGGCGTACTTGGTGTGCACCGCGTGTGGCGCCGAGTCGGTGCCCAGGAAGAAGCGTTCGTCGCCGCTGGTGGCGGCGGTGACCAGCGCCAGGCGGTGCTCTTCGCGCTTGAGCACCGGCAGGCAGTAGAAGTGCGGACGGATGCCGCCGCGGAAGATCTCGTTGCGGTTGTACAGCAGGTGGTGGGCGGTAATCGTCGCCGCGATCGGGCCTTCGGCCTCGGCCACGTACTGGGCCGCGTCCTTGGTGGTGATGTGCTCGAACACCACGCTCAGGGCCGGCATGTCCTTGCGCAGCGGGCGCATCACGCGCTCGATGAAGACCGCCTCGCGGTCGAACAGGTCGATCTCGTTGTCGGTGACTTCGCCGTGCACCAGCAGCGGCATGCCGACTTCCTGCATCACTTCCAGCGTCTTGTAGCACTTTTTGAGGTCGGTGACGCCGGCCGCCGAGTTGGTGGTGGCGCCGGCCGGGTACAGCTTGACCGCGTGGATGAAGCCGGTGTCCTGGGCGCGGCGGATCTCGTCCGGGTCGGTATTGTCGGTCAGGTACAGCGTCATCAGGGGTTCGAACTGCATTCCCTCGGGCAGCGCGGCCAGGATGCGGTCGCGGTATTCCAGCGCCATCGCGGCGGTGGTGACCGGTGGTTTGAGGTTCGGCATCACGATCGCGCGGGCGAACTGGCGGGCGCTATGCGGCAGCACGCTGGCCATGGCCGCGCCGTCGCGCAGGTGCAGGTGCCAGTCGTCGGGGCGGGTAATGGTGATGGAATCTGGGATCTCGATGGTGGACATGGCGGCTCTCGCTATAACGAATGGCGCCATTTTACCCGCGTGGCAGCGGCACAGGGGCACGCGGGAAGCACGCCTGCAGCGCCACCACACCGGACATGTAAGCATGCTTGACAGCACTAACTGTGCCACGGATACTGCGAAACTTGCCATAATCCTCAGAATCCGTTGGCTGTTTCGGTCCTCGACAAGCCAGCCACCATGAACAATTCGACAGCGACAGCGTGAGACCGTTGCCGCTGGCTCTGCACAGGTTCACAAGAACAGGAAGCATTCATGAACAATCGCAACCGCCTGACTACTTTCATCATGATCGCCCTGGTGCTCGGCATCGTGGTCGGCTATCTGGTCAACGCCAATTCCGACGCCGCCGGCGCGCAAAGCTTCTCCGACACGATGTCGCTGATCACCACCCTGTTCCTGCGCATGATCAAGATGATCATTGCACCGCTGGTGTTCGCCACCCTGGTGGTCGGCATCGCCCGCATGGGCGACGCCGCGGAAGTCGGCCGCATCGGGGTCAAGGCGCTGGGCTGGTTCTTCATCGCCTCGCTCATTTCGCTGTCGCTCGGCCTGGTCCTGGTGAACATCTTCCGTCCGGGCGACGCGCTGTTCGCGGCCGGAATGATGCCGCCGGTCGGCACCGACGCGGGCTTCACCTCGACCGGCCTGACCATGAAGGACTTCATCACCCACCTGGTGCCGACCTCGATCGTGGACGGCATGGCGCGTAACGAGATCCTGCAGATCGTCGTGTTCTCGGTGTTCTTCGGCACCGCCGCCGCCGCCGTCGGCGCGCGCGCCACGCCGATGATCGACGTCATCGACGGCGTCGCCCACGTCATGCTCAAGCTGACCGGCTACGTGATGAACTTCGCACCGATCGCGGTGCTGGCCGCCGTGTCGGGCATCATCGCCAAGAGCGGCCTGGGCGTGCTGTCGACCTATGGCGTGTTCATGGCCCAGTTCTACTTCGGCATCGCGCTGCTGTGGGTGGTCCTGATCGGTATCGGCATGGCCTTCATCGGCCCGCGCATCCTGCGCCTGATCGCCGAGCTGCGCGGCCCGACCCTGCTGGCCTTCTCGACCGCCTCGTCCGAAGCCGCCTTCCCGAAAACCCTGGAAGGCCTGGAGCGCTTCGGCGTCAAGAACCGCCTGGCCTCGTTCGTGCTGCCGATCGGTTACTCGTTCAACCTCGATGGCTCGATGATGTACTGCACCTTCGCCGCGGTGTTCATCGCCCAGGCCTACGGCATCGAGCTGGACATGGGCACGCAGATCACCATGATGCTGGTGCTGATGCTCACCTCGAAAGGCATGGCCGGCGTGCCGCGCGCTTCGCTGGTGGTGATCGCCGCCACCCTGAACCAGTTCGACATTCCGGAAGCTGGCCTGCTGCTGCTGCTGGCGATCGACCACTTCCTGGACATGGCCCGCTCGGCCACCAACGTGATCGGCAACGGCATCGCCACCGCGGTGGTCGCCAAGTGGGAGGGCGAGCTCGGAGAGCCGAACCTCGAGCCGGCCGTATCGCCGCTGCGCTGAGCGTGGCCGGCAGCTAGCGCCGCACCCAAGGCCTTCCAGCGATGGAGGGCCTTTTTTATAACTAAAATCAAAGGAACGAGAGATGAAACAGATGCTTGCCGTTAGTGCGCTGCTGGTGTTGAACAGCGCCCATGCCGCCACCCAGACCGTCGACTGCGGGCGCCTGCTCGACGTCCAGAAAGGCAGCTGGCGCGAACGCGTCAGCATCGTGATCGAGAACGGCAGCATCGTCTCGGTCGGCCCGATGACTCAGGCGCCCGGCAACATCGACCTGTCGCGCCACGCCTGCCTGCCCGGCCTGATCGACATGCACGTGCACCTCACCAGCGAAACCCAGCCGGCGGTCGACGCCTACCGCGACCGCCTCAGCGCGAACCCGGCCGACATGGCTTTCCGCTCGATCAAGTATGCCGAACGCACGCTGCTGGCCGGCTTCACCACGGTGCGCGACCTGGGCGCCTCGGACAACCTGAACATCGCGCTCAAGCGCGCCATCGCGGCCGGCGACGTGCCGGGTCCGCGCATGTTCACGGCCGGTAAATCGCTGGCCACCACGGGCGGGCATGCCGATCCGACCAACAACCTGTCGCACTTCCTGAGCGAGAAGATCGGCACCCCGGGCCCAGTCGACGGTGTATTGAACAGCCCCGAGGAAGCGCGCCAGGCGGTGCGCACCCGCTACAAGGATGGCGCGGACCTGATCAAGGTGACCGCCACCGGCGGCGTGTTGAGCCAGGCCGCCAGCGGCCAGAATTCGCAGTACACCGAGGACGAGCTGCGCGCCGTGGTCACCACCGCGAAGGACTACGGCTTTCGCGTGGCGGCCCACGCGCATGGCGCCGAAGGCATGAAGCGCGCGCTGCGCGCCGGGGTCGATTCGATCGAGCATGGCACGCTGATGGACGACGAAGTCATCGCCCTGTTCAAGAAGAGCGGCGGCTGGTATGTGCCGACCATCTCGGCCGGGCGCTATGTGGCGGACAAGGCCAGGGAACCGAATTACTATTCGGCGCTGGTGCGGCCGAAAGCCGCGGCGATCGGCCCGCAGCTCCAGGCCACCTTTGGCCGCGCCTACAAGGCCGGCGTGAAGATCGCGTTCGGGACCGATGCCGGCGTGTTCCCGCACGGCGATAATGCGAAGGAGTTCGGCTACATGGTCGAAGCGGGCATGAAGCCGATCGAGGCGATCCGCGCGGCCACCGTCAACGCCGCCCTGCTGCTCGACCAGCCCAAGCGCCTCGGCGCCGTGGCGCCGGGCTTCGCGGCCGATATCATCGCGGTCGAGGGCGACCCGCTAGGCGACGTGAAGGTGCTCGAGCAGGTGAAGTTTGTCATGAAGGACGGCGTGGTCTACAAGAAGCCTTGACGGGCCCGCCGCGTGTATTCAGTTTCAAGGAGAGGTAGCATGCTGTTCCCATCCACCGTCCGCGCGCGCGCCGCGCTGTTCGGCTTCCTGTTCATGGTCGCGGCTGCAGGCCAGGCGCAGATCCAGGCCCAGTCTGCCAGGCTGCCGAACGTGACCATCCTCGCCACCGGCGGCACGATCGCCGGCACCGGCGCCACCAGCACCACCACGGTCGGCTACACCGCCGCCACCGTGGGCGTGCAGTCGCTGATCTCGGCCGTGCCGGAAATCGCCAGGGTGGCCAGCGTCACCGGCGAGCAGGTGTTCCAGATCGCCAGCGAGAACATCGGCGACGCGCAGTGGCTGACCCTTGCCAAGCGCGTCAACGTGCTGCTGGCGCAGCCGAACGTGGACGGCATCGTGATCACCCACGGCACCGACACGCTGGAAGAAACGGCGTATTTCCTGAACCTGGTGGTCAAGAGCAGCAAGCCGGTGGTGGTGGTCGGCTCGATGCGGCCGTCGACGGCGCTGTCGGCCGACGGTCCGATCAACCTGTACAACGCGGTGCGCCTGGCGGGCGATCCTGCCGCTGCCGGCCATGGCGTGCTGGTGGCGATGAACGACCAGATCCATGCGGCGCGCGACGTCACCAAGGCCAATACCACCACGGCGGATACCTTCCGCACGACCGAGCTGGGCGTGATCGGCTATATCCAGGGCGGTAAGCCGTTCTTCTATCGGGGTGTGACGCGCAAGCACACGGTCGACACCGAGTTCGACGTGGCGAAGCTGGATGTGCTGCCGCAGGTGGATGTCGCCTATGCGTATGCGAACGTGGGCGATGTGGCGGTCAATGCCCTGGTGGCGGCCGGCGCGAGGGGGCTGGTGCATGCGGGGGTGGGCAATGGCAGCCTGCCTGCCAGGACCCGGCCAGCGCTGAGCGCGGCGCGTGCCAAGGGCGTGGTCGTGGTGCGGGCCAGCCGCGTTGGCCAGGGCATCGTGGCGCGCAATGGCGAGGCCAATGACGACCAGCTGGACTTCGTGGTGGCCGATACCCTCAGTGCGCAGAAGGCGCGCATCCTGTTGATGCTGGCGCTGACGAAGACGTCCAGCACCAGCGAGATCCAGCGGATGTTCTATACCTACTGATCGATTCGGCCACCATCGCCAGCATGTCGTGCGGGGGCCACGGGTAGCAGCGTTCAACCGATGCGTTCGCCCTCCGGCTGTACGTCCAGCTCCAGCGGCGGCGACGCCACATCTTCATCCGGCCGCGCCAGCTGCCGTTCCCACATCTGCGCATACAGGCCGCGCGCCGCCAGCAGCGCGCCGTGCGTGCCGCGTTCGACGATCCTGCCGTGATCGAGCACGATGATCTGCTGCGCGTCGGCGATGGTCGACAGGCGGTGCGCGATCACCAGGGTGGTGCGGTTCTTGGCGATCTCCTTCAGCTGCGCCTGGATCGCCTGTTCCGAACGCGAATCCAGGGCCGACGTGGCTTCGTCGAAGATCAGGATCGCCGGGTCCTTGAGCAGTGTGCGCGCGATCGCCACGCGCTGCTTCTCGCCGCCCGACAGCTTCAGGCCGCGCTCCCCCACCATGCTTCCATACCCGTCCGGCAGGCTCTCGATGAAATCATGGATCGACGCCGCCCGCGCGGCGGCGACGATGTCGTCACGGCTGGCGCCCGGCCGGCCATAGGCGATGTTGTATTCGATGGTGTCGTTGAACAGCACCGTATCCTGCGGCACGATGCCGATCGCCGCGCGCAGCGACTGCTGGGTGATGTCGCGCAGGTCCTGGCCGTCGATGCGGATCGCGCCCCCATTCACGTCATAGAAACGGAACAGCAGGCGTGACAGCGTCGACTTGCCCGAGCCGCTGTGGCCCACCACCGCGGTGGTGGTACCGGCCGGGATGGTGAAGTCGACGTCGAACAAAATCTGGCGCTTTGCTTCGTAGCTGAATTCGACGTGCGAGAATTCCACCGCCGCGCCGCGCGTGGCCAGCGGCAGCGCCTTGGCGCCGTCGGCCACTTCGCGGTTCTGTTCGAGCAGGCCGAACAGGCGTTCCATGTCGGCCAGGCTTTGCTTGATCTCGCGGTAGATCACGCCCAGGAAGTTGAGCGGCATGTACAGCTGGATCATGAAGGTGTTGACCAGTACCAGGTCGCCCAGCGACATGGTGCCGGCGATGACGCCCTCGACCGCGCGCCACAGGATCAGCGTGACGGCGGTGGCGATGATCAGGGACTGGCCGGTGTTCAGGAACGACAGCGAGGTCTGCGAGCGCACGCCCGCATTCTCGAAGTTCTTGAGGCCTTCGTCGTAGCGGCGCGCCTCGTAGTCTTCGTTGCCGAAGTACTTGACGGTCTCGTAATTGAGCAGCGAGTCGATCGCCTTGGTCGAGGCCTTCGATTCGAGCTCGTTCATCGTGCGCCGGAAGTGGGTGCGCCATTCGGTCACCACCACCGTGAAGGTGATATAGGACGCCAGCGCCACCGCCGTGATGATACTGAACCAGATGTCGTAATTGAACACCAGGTAGGTCAGCACCAGCGTGATCTCGACCAGCGTGGGCAGGATGTTGAACAGCGAGTACGAGATCAGCGAATTCACGCCGCGCGTGCCGCGCTCGATGTCGCGCGTCATGCCGCCGGTCTGGCGGTTCAGGTGGAAGCGCAGCGACAGCGCGTGCAGGTGGCGGAACACCCTCAGGGCGATGGTACGCACCGCGCGCTGGGTCACGCGGGCAAATAAAAATTCGCGCAGCTCGGTGAACACCGTCATGGACAGGCGCAGCAGGCCGTAGCCGACCAGCAGGCCAAGCGGCAGCACCAGCAGCGCGTGCGGGTGCGCCGGGTCGATCGCCAGGCGGTCGATGATCTGCTTGAGCACCAGCGGCACGCCGACGTTGGCCAGTTTGGCGCCGACCAGCGCGGCCATCGCGGCCAGCACGCGCCATTTGTAGACCCACAGGTAGGGGAACAGCGTCTTGAGCGTGGCCCAGTCGTTGCGGGGAACGCCGGTGGAATCGGGGGGAAGTGGAGTATTGCGGCGCATGACGGGGCTTCGTGTTTTATGGTTCAATTCGGAACGATTGTAGCTTTTACCGAGAATTCACGATGACCACGCCCGAAAACGCCGAAACCTTCCCGAACGCCGTCCCCACCACCGTCCGCCTCCCCGCCGGCAAAATGCCCGAGCTGCGCGTGATGCCGGCGCCGTCCGACGCCAATGTGTATGGGGACGTGTTCGGCGGCTGGATCATGGCCCAGGTCGACCTGGCCGGCTCGCTGCCGGCCACCCGCCGCGCCAACGGCCGCGTGGCGACCATTGCCGTCAATTCGTTCCTGTTCAAGAATCCGGTGTTCGTCGGCGATCTGCTGTCGTTCTATGCCGATATCACCAAGGTGGGCAATACCTCGATCACCGTGTTCGTCGAGGTGTACGCCGAGCGCAATCGCCTGGCGGCGGAAGTGGTCAAGGTGACCGAGGCGACGCTGACCTACGTGGCCACCGGGGCCGACCGCAAGCCGCGCCAGTTGCCGCCGCTGGAGTCGCTGGTAGCGCATCGCTAAGAAGCTGCAGAGTTGCAGGCTGCAGCAAATCCGTAGGGTTGGCGGGTTCCCCGCCAACGCGTTCAACCAGCCGTCGATCGGATGCGCGGTTTGCTGCTGCCATTTGAACGCGTCGGCGGCAAAGCCGCCAACCCTACGTGTTCGTGGCAGTTCACCGGCTCCGGCAAACCGCGTGGCCCGTCGAACGCCTGTTGGGCAAATTCGTAGGGTTGGCGGGTTCCCCGCCAACGCGTTCAACCAGCCGTCGATCGGATGCGCGGTTTGCTACTACCACTTGAACGCGTCGGCGGCAAAGCCGCCAACCCTACGTGTTCGTGGCAGTGCCTGCGCTGGCTGGATGCGTGGGCGGCGAGCCGTACACCCTGCATGTGCCTGCACCGCATAGCGATCAGGCGCTCATCGGTCAGGCGCTCTTCTTCTCGTCGCGCAGCTCGCGCCGCAGGATCTTGCCGACGTTCGTCTTCGGCAGCGTCTCGCGAAACTCGATGAACTTCGGCCGCTTGTAGCCGGTCAGCTGTTCCTTGCAGTAGGCGGTCAACTGGTCGGCCGTGAGGGCCGCGTCGCGCTTGACCACGTACAGCTTCACCGCCTCGCCCGAATTCGCGTCCGGCACGCCCACGCACGCCACTTCCAGCACGCCCGGGTGCGACGCCACCACGTCCTCGACTTCGTTCGGGTACACATTGAAGCCCGACACAAGGATCATGTCCTTCTTGCGGTCGACGATCTTCGTGTAGCCCCGCTCGTCCATGATGCCGATGTCGCCGGTCTTGAAGAAGCCGTCCGCCGTCATGACCTTGGCGGTTTCGTCGTCGCGCTGCCAGTAGCCGGCCATCACCTGCGGGCCGCGCACGGCGATCTCGCCGGCCGTGCCGTAGGCGACGACGTTGCCGGCATCGTCGAGGATACGCAGTTCGGTCGACGGCAGCGGCAGGCCGATGGTGCCGGTGAAGTCGGTGATGTCGCAGCGGTTGGCGCTGACCACCGGCGAGGTCTCCGACAGGCCGTAGCCCTCGACGATGCGGATGCCCGTGGTGGCGTACCACTTGTCGGCTACGGCTTTCTGCACCGCCATGCCGCCGCCCGGGCACACCATCAGGCCCGAGAAATCGACCTTGGCAAATTCGGCGTTGTTCAGCAGCCCGTTGTACAGCGTGTTCACGGCCGGGAACACGTTGATCCGGTAGCCCTTGAGTTCATCGATGAAGCCCTTGATGTCGCGCGGGTTCGGGATCAGCAGGTTCATGCCGCCGATGCGCAGGCCGAGCAGCGCGCACACGGTCAGCGCATAGATGTGGTACAGCGGCAGCGCGCAGGCGAACTGCGGCTGCTCGCCCGGCGCCAGGCGGCTCAGGGTCGGCGTGAACCAGGCTTCGTTCTGCAGCACGTTGGCGATCACGTTCCGGTGCAGCAGCACCGCGCCCTTCGACACGCCGGTGGTGCCGCCGGTGTACTGCAGGAAGGCGATGTCGTCATGGCCGATCGTGACCGGCTTGAGGCTGGCGCGCGCGCCCTCGAGCAGCACCCGGTTGAAGCCGACCGCCTGCGGCAGCGAGAACGCCGGCACCATCTTCTTAACCTTGCGCACCACCAGGTTGACCAGCGTGCCCTTGATACCGCCCAGCAGGTCGCCCATGGTCGCCAGGATCACGTGCTTGACGCCCGTCGCGGAGACCACCTGTTCGAGCGTGTGGGCGAAGTTCTCGAGCACCACGATCGCTTCGGCGCCCGAATCGGTCAGCTGGTGCTGCAGTTCGCGCGGGGTGTACAGCGGATTGACATTGACCACCACGTAGCCGGCGCGCAGCACGGCGGCCAGCGCCACCGGATACTGCAGCACATTGGGCAGCATGATCGCGACGCGTGCGCCCTGCTTCAGGCCGCGCGCCTGCAGCCAGGCCGCCATGCGCTGCGACATTGCGTCGAGCTCGGCGAAGGTGATGGACTTGCCCATGCAGGCGTAGGCCTTGCGGTCGGCGTACTTGCGAAACGCCTCTTCCAGCAGGTGCGACAGCGAGCGGTACTGGGTCGGGTCGATCTCGGCCGGCACGCCCTGTTCATACGATGCGAGCCAGAATTTGTCCATGTGTTCCATTGCTTTCCTTGTTGGTTCCGATAAAACGCGAAAGCCGCCCGGCGGGGGCGGCTTTCGCCGGCCGAATTTCCTTGATCGCTCAGCTGACCTTTTCCGGCTGCTGCGCGGGCGCGCCGGACGGCGCCTCATCGCGCAGCGCGCGCCGCAGGATCTTGCCGACATTGGTCTTCGGCAGCTCGTCGCGGAATTCGATGTACTTCGGTTTCTTGTAGCCGGTGAACTGCTGCTTGCAGTATTCCAGCACCTGCTCGGCCGTGAGGGCCGGGTCCTTCTTCACCACGAAGACCTTGACCGCCTCGCCCGAATGCTCGTCGGGCACGCCGATCACGGCGCATTCGAGCACGCCGGGATGGCCGGCGATCACGCCTTCCAGTTCGTTCGGATAGACGTTGAAGCCGGATACCAGGATCATGTCCTTCTTGCGGTCGACGATCTTCACGTAACCGGCCGCGTCCATCACGCCGATGTCGCCCGATCGGAAGTAGCCGTCCGCCGTCATGACCTTGTCAGTCTCGTCGGGACGGTTCCAGTAGCCGCTCATGACCTGCGGGCCGCGGATCGCGATCTCGCCGATCTGGCCGACGCCCAGGTCGCGACCTTCGTCGTCGACGATGGCGACGTCGGTCGACGGAATCGGCAGGCCGATATTGCCGGTGAATTCAAGGCCATCGGCGCGGTTGCAGGTGGCCACTGGCGAGGTCTCGGACAGGCCATAGCCTTCGATGATGGCCACGCCCGTGATCTTGCGCCATTTGTCGGCCACGGCCTGCTGCACCGCCATGCCGCCGCCATTGCAGATGCGCAGCTGCGAGAAGTCGAGGTGGACGAAGTCGGGATTGTTGACCAGCGCGTTGTACAGCGTGTTCACCGCCGGCAGCATGTTGAAGCGGTACTTGGCCAGCTCTTTCACGAAGCCGGGGATGTCGCGCGGGTTCACGATCAGCACGTTCAGTGCGCCCATGCGCATGCCCCACATCGCGCAGGTGGTCAACGCGAAGATATGGTACAGCGGCAGCGCGCACACGATCGTGACCTGTTCGCCACCGGCCTCGCCCAGCGCCGGGGTCGACCAGGCTTCGCTTTGCAGCAGGTTGGCAATCACGTTGCGGTGGGTCAGTGTCGCGCCCTTCGACACGCCGGTGGTGCCGCCCGTGTATTGCAGGAAGGCGATGTCGGTGACCTTGAGCTCGGCCGGCTTGAACGGCATGCGCCCGCCCTGGGCCAGGGCTTCCTTGAAGGTGACCATGTTCGGCAGCGAGAACTCGGGCACCATCTTCTTGACGTTGCGCACCACAAAATTGACCACCATGCCCTTCAGGCCGCCCAGCATTTCGCCCATGCTGGCCACGACGACATGGCGCACCGGCGTCTTGCCCATCACCTTTTGCACGGTGTGGGCGAAGTTCTCCAGCACGATGATGGCTTCGCTGCCCGAGTCGGCAAGTTGATGCTCGAGCTCGCGTGGGGTGTAGAGCGGATTGACGTTGACGACGGCGTAGCCGGCGCGCAGGACGGCGGCCAGCGCGATCGGGTACTGCAGCACGTTCGGCATCATGATGGCGACGCGCGCGCCGGGCGCCAGGCCGCGGCTCTGCAGCCAGGCGGCCAGGCGCTGCGAATACGCATCCAGCTCGCCGTAGGTGAGGAACTTGTCCATGCACACATAGGCGTTGCGGTCCGCGTACTTGCTGAAAGATTCTTCCAGCAAGTGCACCAGCGAACGGTACTGGTCAGGATTGATCTCCGCGGGCACGCCCGGGGGATACGACTGCAGCCATAGTTTGTCCATCGGTCGCCTCTGTCTCGAAGTCGTTGTTGTTATCGTCCTGGCGCGCTGCCTGGCGGTTCGCGCAGGCGCACGGGCGTGCGAAGCTTGTGCCTTTGCCATCGCTGAGTCAGATGCTAAAGGGCAGCGCCCCTGCACGCAAGCGGTTTCGGTCCGATTGGAACTTGCCCTCTACGGCGCGCCTGCGATGCTGCGCTGCACCATGAGGGTGCCTGGCGCGCCCAGCGCGCCGAAGCGTTTCAGGGCCGCATGCCGGTCTTCCTTGTCGAGCCTGGCCAGTTTGTTGACCGCTGCATAGAAGCCCTGCCACGTCTTTTCGCGGCGCAGCAAATTGCGAAACGCCGGCACGAAATCGTTATACGTGGCGATCGATGCCAGATGGGCATTCGACAGCGGCTCGGCAAAGAACCGGTCATAACCGGCATAACCGCCCCAGTTGGCCTTGAGTACCTGGTAATCGTCCTGCAGCGCCAGGAACAGGCGCGCCTTGGCGGCGCGCTTGGTCTCGTCCGGCGCGATGCTTTTGTACGTGCGCTCCAGCTCGCCACGATAGCGCAGCAGCAGGGCCAGGAAGTCGCTCTTGCGGCCTTTATAGCGTTCGTAGGCGTCGCTCATCTGCGCGTTGCCGAATCGCTCCAGCCAGGCTTCCACGCCGGCCTGCTCGACCGCGCTGGCGAACGACTCGTTGAATTGCGAGTCTCCCGCGACATACACCACCTGGTGCGCCAGTTCATGGAAGATCAGGCGCGCCAGTTCGGCGTCCGGATAATTGATGAAGGTCGAGATCAATGGGTCGCTGAACCAGCCCAGCGTCGAATAGGCGCTCACGCCACCGATTTCGACATCGTTGCCCTGGGCCCGCAATTGCCTAGCATAGGCCTGGGCCGCGGCCTTGTCGTAATAGCCGCGGTAATTCACGCAGCCGGCCACCGGGAAGCACCATTGCAGGGGTTTCAATGACAGTTCGGGCGTGGCGACCACGTTCCACAGCACGTACTGGCGTTTCAGGCTGGTGTAGTGGGTGTAGCTGCCGTTATCCGGCAGCTGCATTTCCTGGATCGCGTAGCGGCGGATCTGGCGCGCCGTCTCGAGACGGTGGCGCAGCCTGGTGTTGGTATTCGAATCGGCGATCCAGTCGTCGATCGGGCGGGAGTCGCTCAGCAGGGACAGCTGTCCCTGCGCGGCCTGGGTGTAGTAAGAAAGGGATGAGCAGCTTGACAACATCAGGGCCGCGGCTGCGGCGGCCATCACGGGCCGGAAGGCCTGGGAAAATCTAGAGGGTTTCATCTCGCGTGGAGGGTGCGGCTTTTTCGACCTGCACCAGGGTGTCGTAAAAGGTGGGCGCCCGGCCCATGTCGGTCAAACGCTGGCTGGTGACTTCATTGGCGTTCTTGCCGTCGCTGGCGAGTTTCTTCCACCAGATCGACAAGCCCACCACCAGTCCGGCGCGTGCTTTATCCGTCACGCGTGCACGGGCGAGGAAAGAGCCGCGGTCATTGAAAATGCGCGTCATGTCACCGTGGGCGATGCCGCGTGCTGCGGCATCGATCGGGTGGATGTCGAGGTGCGGCTCGCCCTCGGTTGCGCGCAGGCTTTGCAGATTGACGAACGTCGAATTCAGGAAATTGCGGGCCGGTGGCGAGATCATCGCCAGCGGATATCTGCTCGCCAGCTCCGGGTTGGAAGCGGCGGATTCATACGGCGGAATATACGTCGGCACCGGATCGAGTCCATCGGCCAGCATGCTCTCGGAATAGAACTCGCATTTGCCCGATGGCGTCGTGAAACCGCCTTCGGCAAATGGCGCGGCCGGCATGTTCAGCTTTTGCCAGCCAGTGCGCTTGAGCGACTCCCAGTCGAAGTGGACCGCGCGCGTGTCCTGCGCATTGAAGGCCTGGGCCGCGATCTGGTCGTCGCTCTCGGCGAAGCACGGCTCGTCGTAACCCATGCGCGCCGCCAGCAGGCGGAAGAATTCGGTGTTCGGTTTCGCTTCGCCGATCGGCGCCACCGCGGCATTGTTCGCCATCATGTACAGGTGGCCATAGGCCAGGTGCGCATCGACGTGCTCGAGCTGGGTGGTGGCCGGCAGCAGGATGTCGGCGTAGTCGGCGCTGTCGGTGTGGAAGTGCTCCAGCACCACGGTGAACAGGTCTTCGCGCTCGAAGCCCTGCTGCACCTTGGCCGAATCCGGCGCGATCGCCAGCGGATTGGCGTTGTACACGATCACGGCCTCGATCTTCGGGCCGAATGCGGGCGAGGCGTCCTTGAGCAGATCGTCGCCGATGGTGGTCATGTTGATCGTGCGCGGGGCGCGGCCGTCCAGCAGGTCGGGACGCTGCAGCGCCGGACGGTTGACCGGGAACGATGCCGAGGTCGACAGCTGCACGCCGCCGGCCGGATGGCGCCAGGCGCCGGTCAGCGCAGGCAGGCAGGCGATATTGCGCACCGCCATGCCGCCGCCACGCACGCGCTGCACCCCGTAATTGGTGCGGATCGCGGCCGGCTCGCCGTTCTTGACGGTCTGGCCGTACAGGCGCGCCAGATTCACCACTTCATCGACCGTGATGCCGCAGGTCTCGGCGGTGCGCTCGGGCGTCCATTCGCGCGCGCGTTCGGCCAGCGGCTCGAAACCGAGCGTGTATTTCTCGATGTAGTCATGGTCGATCAGGTCTTGCGCGATCAGCACATGCATCATGCCGAGCGCCAGCGCGGCGTCGGTGCCCGGCAGCAGGGCAATATGCTGATGGCATTTCTCGGCCGTGAGCGAGCGGTAGGGATCGATCGCGATCAGCGTGGCGCCGCGGCGCTTGGCTTCCTGGGCGCGCATCCAGAAATGCAGGTTCGAGGCGATCGGGTTGCCGCCCCAGATCAGGATCAGCCTGGCGTTCTGGAATTCTTCGAGGTCGGTGCCGATCGAGCTGCCGACCGTGTAGCGGTAGCCGGTGGCGCCGGCAGTGGCGCAGATGGTGCGGTCGAGCAGCGAGGCGCCGAGCTTGTTGAAGAAGCGCAGCGACATCGATTCGCCCTGCACCAGGCCCATGGTGCCGCAATAGCTGTACGGCAAGATCGCCTGCGGATCGCGAATGCCCTTCAGCCGATCTGCGATGGTGTCCAGCGCTTCGTCCCAGGTGATGCGCTCGAATTTTCCTTCGCCCTTGCGGCCGACGCGGCGCATCGGGTACAGCACCCGATCCGGGTGATAGGTGCGGTCGACGTAGCGCGAGACCTTGGTACACAACACGCCGGCCGTGGTCGGATGCGCCGGATCGCCCTTGACCTCGGTCGCAACGCCATTCTCGACTTTGACGAGCAGCGCGCAGGTATCGGGGCAATCGTGGGGGCAGGTCGCACGGACGGTGGTTGTGGTCATATTCTTATTCAAAGCTACGCTGAAAAAACTTCGTAAAACCAATACTTTATACGATTCCGCGGCCTTCCGTGCCCTCCCCTATCACGACTGTTTGAGGCACGCTACAATACTTAAAAGCCTGCCATGCAAGCGTGGCAAGAATCGGGAACTGCAAGGAGAACACGATGAAACTGGTAGAACCTATCCTGGCTTCTCAAGCCGCTATCGAGGCAATCCGGCGCGACCTGCATGCGCATCCTGAACTGTGTTACGAAGAACATCGCACCGCCGAGATCGTGGCCGAACGCCTGACGGCGTGGGGCATCCCGGTCGTGCGCGGCCTGGGCGTGACCGGCGTGGTCGGCATCGTCAAGAACGGCACTTCCGACCGCGCGATCGGCCTGCGCGCCGACATGGATGCGCTGCCGATGCAGGAACTGAACGGCTTCGCGCATGCCTCGACCCACCCCGGCAAGATGCACGCCTGTGGTCACGACGGGCACACCGCGATGCTGCTCGGCGCGGCCCATTACCTGGCGCAGCACCGCAATTTCGACGGTACCGTGTACCTGATTTTCCAGCCGGCCGAGGAAGGCGGTGGCGGCGCCAGGCGCATGATCGACGACGGCCTGTTCGAGCGCTTCCCGATGGATGCGGTGTATGGCATGCACAATTGGCCAGGCATCAAGGAAGGCACGTTCGGCGTGGTGGCCGGGCCGATGATGGCGTCCAGTAACGAGTTCCGCGTGACCGTGCGCGGCAAGGGCGCGCACGCGGCGCAGCCGCACCGCGGCATCGATCCGATCATGGTGGCGGTGCAGATCGCGCAGGCCTGGCAAACCATCATCTCGCGCGAAAAGAATCCGCTGGAAACAGCGGTGCTGTCGATCACCCAGATCCATGCGGGCAGCGCCACCAACATCATTCCCGACGAGGCGGTGCTGGTCGGCACCGTGCGCACCTTTACCACCGGCGTGCTCGACCTGATCCAGCGGCGCATGCAGGAACTGGCGGACGGCATCGCGGCCGGCTATGGCGCCAGCGTCGATTTCGGCTTCAAGCGCAATTACCCGCCGCTGGTGAACCACGCGGAGCAGACCGCGTTCGCGATCGAGGCAATGCGTGCAGTGGTGGGCGAAGCGAATGTGAATGCCGATGTCGAACCGACCATGGGCGCCGAGGATTTTGCTTTCATGCTGCAGGCAAAGCCGGGCTGCTATGTCTTCATCGGCAACGGCGAGGGCGACCATCGCGCCGGCGGGCACGGCCTGGGGCCGTGCCAGTTGCACAATGCCAGCTATGACTTCAACGACAACCTGTTGCCGATCGGCGCCAGCTACTGGGTGCGGCTGGCGGAGATGAGCCTGCCGCAGGGCTGAGCGGCTGCCTCAGAACAGGCCAAGGAATTTCTTCTTGGCCGTGTTCTTGCGCGCTGGGTCGACGATGTCGGTGACGCCCTTGTCATTGAATCGATCGATCAGTGCGGCAAAGCCGCGGCGGCGCGCCAGGTTCAGTTCTTCATTGAACAGCGGCACCACGCAGTGGAAATAAATGTCCTTGCCGTCCACGCTCAAGGCGTGGAACGGTTCCGGCGCCGACATCGGCGGCAGCACGACCGCGCCGCTGAATTTCACGCCGGCCGTGTACGGCTTGGCCGGGAAACCGTTCGGCACCGTGTGGCCGAGGCCGATCCAGGTATTTTCGCGGCTGGGGTAATGCGCCAGGTGGCGCAGCAGGGCGATCGGCCAGTACCAGCGCTCTTCCTTGACCGATGCTTCGTCCAGTTGCCAGGTGGCTGGCAGCGCCATCATCAGCTCGGCGTAGGGCGGCGCGCCGTCCGGCACGTTCATGGCCAGCTTGCTCATGCCCGAAGTCACCAGGCGGACATAGGGAAAAGACGGGCCGGGCGGGATGACGTGGATGTCGACCTGGACCGCGCCAGCCTCGGTTTCATGGAAGAACATGGCGGGCTTGCCCAGGTGGGCGGCGATATGATCGGCCACCGGGTCATGCGGCAATGTGACAGGTTCAGCCTGGCGCTGCATCGGCGCAGCGAGCGGGTACAGCGGGGTGACGGTGGGTTCGGCCATTGTAACGATGCAAATTGGTTGCGACGGGCGCCCATGATACCCGCGCCGCACATTTGCGTGGCTTCCTGCGTGCGATTGTCCTCGCTAGTACAATAGCGCATTGCACAATATTTCACGTCATTATGACGCCCTCCTTTGCAAGGATCTCCATGAAAACGATCAAGAAAATTGGTGCGCTGGCTGCCGTGAGCGCCGCGCTGTTCGCACCTTCCGTGTTCGCCCAGTCGTTCGTCGGCAACGGCTATATCGACTCGATGTCGGTCGAATACGGCTCCGGGCCACAACAGCGCATGGGCCGTATCGCCGTCCAGTCGAACTGGGACAAGCGCTGGTTCGAGGGCAATGGCCGCCACCTGTCGGGCTACTGGGAGGGCAACCTGGGCCTGTGGCGCCTGAATTCCTATGAGAACGTGCGTGGCCGTAACAAGAACATCGGCGTGATCGGCTTCACTCCGGTATTCCGCTACCAGAACGACAACAAGCTTGGCCTGTATGGCGAGATCGGTATCGGCGTCAATCTGTTCTCGACCCTGTACAAGAACGAGGACAAGGAACTGTCGACCGCCTTCCAGTTTGGCGACCACCTCGGCATCGGCTACACCACCGCCAAGTGGGACTTCGGCCTGAAGTACCAGCATTATTCGAACGCCAGCATCAAGAGCCCGAACGCGGGCGCCAACTGGCTGATCGCCAAGGCGGCCTACCGCTTCTGAAGTCGCATGGCCCCCGCCCGATGGCTGGCGCGGGGCAATGACAATTCGTGACACAATCGGGTCTTGCCCGCGCCCCGGTGCGCACCGCTTCAACGAGGCCCGATTGACCCCTTCCAGCACGGTTAAACGCTATCTTCCCTGGCTCGTCGCCATCGCCCTGTTCATGGAACAGCTCGATGCGACCATCGTCAATACCGCGATCCCCACGATTGCCGCCAGCTTCGGCGTGACGCCGCTGAGCCTGAAATCGGTGGTTACCAGCTACATCCTCGGCCTGGCGGTCGGCATTCCGCTCAGCGGCTGGATGGCCGACCGCTTCGGCACCCGCCGCGTATTCTTCATCGCGATCGCCACGTTCACGTTTGCCTCTGTCCTGTGCGGCCTGTCGGTCAATGCGCAGATGATGACCGGCGCGCGCCTGCTGCAGGGTTTGGGTGGGGCGATGATGATTCCGATCGGCCGCCTGTCGATCGTGCGCACGTTCCCCAAGAATGAATTGCTGGGGGCGATGAACTTCGTCATCATCCCCGCGCTGATCGGGCCGCTGCTGGGGCCGACGATTGGGGGGCTGGTGGTGCATTGGACGTCATGGCGCGTCATCTTCTTCATCAATATCCCGGTGGGACTGGCAGCGCTGTATTTTGTCTGGCGTCACATGCCGGATTACCGCGCCGAACAGCGCCGGCCGCTCGATGTGGCCGGGCTGCTGCTGTTCAGCAGCGGCACCGCCCTGCTGTCGTGGGTGCTGGAAGTGTTTGGCGAGCATACGCTGGATGGATTGACGGCCGGCCTGCTGTTGTTGGTCGCCATCGGGCTGCTGGGCGCCTATGCCTGGCATGCGTGTCGCACCAAGTATCCGCTATTGCGCCTGACGCTATTGAAGGTGCGCACTTTCCGCATTTCGGTGCTGGGTGGTTTCGTGACGCGCCTGGGCGTGGGCGGCCTGCCCTTCCTGTTGCCGCTGCTATACCAGGTCGGCATGGGGCTGCCGGCGTGGCAGTCGGGCCTGCTGATGATGCCGTCGGCGCTGGCGGCAATGGGGATGAAACTGTTCGCTCCGAGATTGCTGGCGCGCTTCGGCTATCGTCAGATCCTGCTGGCCAATACCATGATGATCGGGCTGACCATCGCCCTGTTCACCCTGGTCGACGCGGGGACGCCGCTGGCGCTCATCGTCGGCATCGGCCTGATGCAGGGGTTCTTCAATTCGCTGCAGTTCTCGAGCATGAATACCCTGGCCTATGCCGACATCGAACCTGCCGATACCAGCATGGCCAGCACCATCTCGAGCTCGTTCCAGCAGTTGTCGATGAGTTTCGGCCTGGCGGCAGGATCGATCGTTACGGCCTGGTTCCTGGGCGGCGTGTCACAGACCAACCAGGGCCAGGTGACGCAGGCGCTGCACCACGGCTTCGCGGTGCTGGCCGGACTGACGCTGATTTCGTCGGCAGTGTTCTGGCGCTTGCGGCGCAATGACGGGGACAGCATCAGCCGCGGGCAAAGCGTGGTCAAGACGGCTGAGCCGGTGACGGTGACAGCGCAATAGCGTCATCGGCCGGCGCAGCGAGCTGGGCCAGCAGCTTCTCGCGGTTGTTCAGGACGAAGCTGACGAAGACATGTTCCTTGACGGCCAGGCGGACCAGGCCGGGCAACAGCGGATAGCAGAAGGTGGCAACCTTGCGCACGCATTCATCGTTGCGCAAGGCGGCTTGTGCGGCCTGGCCGGAGTCGCCCTGCATCAGCAACACGATATCGGTACGCCGTTTGTCGACGATATTCCTGATCGGCCCGGACAGCTTGTCAGCCAGGCCTGGTGTGCTTCGTCCATGGACATCTCCCATTGTTCGGCAATGGGATAATGTTGCCGCATGGAAGCGCTGCACGAGCTGATCTTGGGCAAGTGCCTGGTTCGCTCGCGCCAGGAACGGCGCACCGATGACTCAGGTCCGCCTGACCTTCAGCACATCGGGACTCGACGCGATTACCTCGATCACCTGCGCATCGCCAATCCGAAAGCGGTTCATCCCAAGTGACGTCATGCCGCTACTGGATAGTAGCAGCCGGTCGTCCGGGCCGGGAGTGCCGCTCACGACCTGGCCGGCCTGCTCGAAATCGAGCGTATCGCGCCCCTGGCGGCTGGGAGGAAAGGCGAACGATCCGTTCGGGCGATAGGTTTGAATATCGCCCTCGTCTTCTTCGAACGAATGCGTCCACGTTCCGCTCAGGCCGGTGATCGGCTGGTTCATGATGCGCTCGCCATCGGTGACGGTTTTTTTGCATGGGGCATGGGCATCCCGACGGCTGCGGATTCCTGCGCTTCTTCTTCGCGGAAGGCGGAGACAGTCCCGCCCATGAATTCGTAGCCGGCGATTGACGGCTTCCAGCCCGCGCCGTCCCACCATTTATGATAGAGCGCACTGTCGGTACCGGTCAGGAACACATCGAGCCGGTTCGGTCCCCAGGCAACGCAACGTGGCGTCGATGTGCAGATGCCACCCAGGCTTTCGTAGCCCGTGAGCGACGGCCCCCAGGCCACGCCGTCCCACCACTTGTGATACAGCCCGCTGTCGAGACCGATGACGAACACATCGATCCGTTCCGGTCCCCATGCGACCGCCTCGGGTTGGCCGGTGCAGATGCCGCCCAGGCGCTCGAAGCCATCGGCGGATGGGCCCCAGGAAGTGCCGTTCCACCATTTTCGGTACAGCGCGCCATCCGTGCCGGTGACGAACACGTCCAGGCGATTCGGCGCGCGGGCGATGGCGCGTGGGGCGCATGTGCAGGCGCCACCAAGGCGCTCGTAGCCGGTGAGGGATGGCCCCCAGGACGCGCCGTCCCACCATTTGTGGTACAGGGCGTGATCGGTGCCGATCACGAAAATGTCGAGCCGGTTCGGTCCCCATGAAACGACTTCGGGTTGGCCCATGCAGGTGCCGCCGAGGCTTTCGTAGGTGGTGACCGACGGGCTCCATGCCGATCCGTTCCATGCTTTGTGGAACAGTGCGCGGTTTGTCCCTAACACGAAGACATCGAGGCGGTTCGGTCCCCACGACACGATGCGCGGTTCGTCCACGCACACGCCGCCCATGTATTCGTAACCCGTTGCTGACGGCCCCCAGCTCGTTCCGGTGAGCCACTTGTGGTACAGGGCGCTGTCGGTGCCGGTGACAAACACATCAAGACGGTTGGGCCCCCAGGACGCGGCCTGCGGGACGCTCGTACTGGTCCCGCCAAGGAACGCGTAACCGGTGACGGACGGGCTCCAGGTCCCATTGAACCACTTGTGGTACAGCGCCCGATCGGTGCCGAGCACGAACGTGTCGAGCCGGTTCGGCCCCCATGCAACGGCGGGCGAAGAACTCGGACGAATCGCGCCGGCGCCCTGGCCGATCGTGCTGCGCACGCCGTCGAGGCAGGCCTGCATGCGTTCTACCTGGCCTGCGGAAAACATCACCATGGCCCTGTCATCGACGTAATCCATGTAGTTCATGAACATGTCGCCGTGCGGGCCATTGCTGCACGATACGTGCGGAAAGGCGGGAGTACCGGTATTGCCACCGGCCTGGTTGGGTGTGTCGGACACGTTGTCGGTGCCGCTGCAGCCGGTGCCGTCGTCGCCCCAGATGTGGTTCAGGTTGAGCCAGTGGCCGATTTCATGGGTTGCCGTCCTTCCTAGGTTGAATGGTGCGGCGGCCGTGCCGTTGATGCCGAAGGCCGAGTGGCGTATGACCACGCCGTCGGTCGCATCCGGACCGCCAGGAAACTGCGCATAGCCGAGCAGGCCGCCGGCGAGCGGGCAGACCCAGATGTTCAGGTAGTGCGCCGCAGGCCAGGCGTCCATGCCACCGCTCGCCGCGGACTTGACGGCATCGTTGCTGGTGAAGTCCGTGACCGAGGTCTGGCGGCGTTCGATGCCGGTGGCCGGTGCGCCGGATGGGCTGGAAGTGGCGAGGACGAATTCGATGCGGGCGTCGGTTGCCAGCGGCAGGAACGGCACTGGCGTCGTGCCGACGTCAGCATTGGTGCGGCGGAAATCCCGGTTCAGGACATCGATCTGGCTCGCGATCTGCGGATCGGAAATGTTTTGTGCCGGAGTGTTCCAGACCACGTGCACGACGACCGGAATACGGGTGATTCCCGGGCGCTGGGCGCTCAGGCCCGCCAGAGAGAACCGTGCGGCGTCGTTTTCGACCTCGTCGCGCATGCGGGCGTATTCATTATCGGTCGACAGCAGGCGCCGATGGACGTCCATGGTGGCGCATTGGCGTACCTGGGGCATGTCGCCGCCAGTGCCGTCACCAAAGCCGCCGGGGCCATCGTTCCCGCCCCCGCCCCCGCCGTGACTGCCGTTCGGTCGGCTTTTCAGGTTCTTCATGCCGCCACTTGGCATCTCGTGCGCCTGACCCTGCTGGACAGGATCGGTCTCGCCCATCATGCTGCTGACAGGTGCATGGTCTTGCAATCCGGGCATGCCACGATCGTCGGGAAGCGGTGCGGCGCCGTTGCCTGGCGCTACGATAGCGATGCCAGAGCCGTTTCCGTTGCCGTTGGGCGACGCGCTGGACATGGGATTGTCGGAATGTTCTCCGTCAGCCATCGCTGCCGACGTTTTGGGTGTCTTCGCTTTCATTGGATGTCCCTGGTCTTGTCTTTTTCACGATGGCACACCTGGTCAAGGCGCACACCTTTCCAATCGATATCAAATTGGAATCACTTTACGTAGTAAGACACAAGCCGGGAACGTGAAGTTCCAGTGACGTTTGAATAACGTGCGGTTGAAAGAATTAATTGCGTGCGCGCTATTGGCGCTATGGAAGAAAAGGGCCGACGGCGATGGGTAAGGTTACCGGCTATGCCGCCGACACGCTCACCGGCCTATGCACACCAATTTTCCTGGGCGTTGAGCGCATGGTCAGCAAGCCCAAAGCAAAAAACCCCACCAAGATCACCTGGTGGGGTTTTTCTATATAACTAGCCTGACGATAACCTACTTTCACACTGGTTGCAGCACTATCATCGGCGCAAAGTCGTTTCACGGTCCTGTTC